>Ga0115011_10000084_pt1 | contig 88754 bp, 79 predicted proteins | sample TroAtlMetagenome_2_FD_88705 | JGI IMG/M metagenome (GOLD analysis project Ga0115011, IMG submission 88705) | Marine eukaryotic phytoplankton communities from Atlantic Ocean - Tropical Atlantic ANT8 Metagenome | ecosystem: Environmental > Aquatic > Marine > Oceanic | place: Tropical Atlantic... | reverse complement strand
TGATCCAAGATTTCTTTTCATGTGGCCAAATGCGAGAATTAGTGTCATGGGAGGTGAACAAGCAGCCAGTGTCCTCTCCACAGTTGGAAATGCTGATCCCGATAAAATTAGAGAGAAATACGAGGAAGAAAGTAACCCCTATTACTCGACTGCAAGAATTTGGGATGATGGTGTTATTGATCCTAGAGATACAAGAGATATACTGGGACTTTGCATATCCGCCAGTCTTAACAATGAAATTCCTGATAGCAAATTTGGAGTATTCAGGATGTGAATAAAATGATGATTGATAAAAAGCCAGAAACAAAGATGTGTAGATTAGAGATTAGTGGGCCAATAGCTAGGATAGTTTTGACTAGAACAGAAGTATTCAACGCTCTAAATACCCAATTGATATCTGAAATTATTGAGTGCCTAGATTGGACTTCCAAACGTTCAGTTGGAGTTACTAAAGAGTTAAAGGACTCAGAAAACAATGATTATCTTCGTGTGTTGATACTTTCTTCTGAGGGAAAACACTTCTGTGCGGGGGCTGATATTAATATGATGAGAGATGCAGGAAGCAAAAGTGAATTAGAAAATAGAGAGGATTCTAAACGCCTAGATAGTCTATTTCATGGCCTTTGGTCTCATCCCTGTTTCACCATTGCATGTATTCAAGGTGTAGCCTTGGGCGGAGGTGCCGGATTAATTTCTTGTATAGATTATGCAATTGCTGAACCCCGGACTAAGATAGCTCTTTCCGAGGCAAAATTGGGAATTTCTGCAGCTGTAATTGGCCCCTATGTTTACAGAAGAATAGGAAGCGCACAATATAGGAGACTAGCAATGTTAGCCTCAAGAATAAATTCTGAAGAAGCTCTAAGAATTGGCTTTATCGATAAACTAGTTGACTCCAAACAAGATTTTCCCGAAGCGACAAATTCTGTAGTCTCAGACATATTGACTTCAGGACCAATTTCTGTAACATCAGTGAAAAATACAACACTTACTATTGATAGATGGAATTCTGATGACCAATCACTCAGGGATTGGACGCTCGATTTAACAAGTAAAATGAGGGGGTCCGATGAAGGTCAGGAAGGGCTATCCTCATTTATTGAAGGAAGAAAACCGTCTTGGATTGTTGATGAATAGAGGTAATTTTATGATGCCTGATTGGATGAAAAATTCTCCAAATCCGTTCTCTAAAGTTTTGATTGCCAATCGTGGAGAAATTGCTGTTAGAATAATCAAGGCAGCCAGGGAAGCAGGATTGAGAAGTGTAGCAATTTTCTCTGATTCTGACAAAAATTCACTACATGTGGAGTGTGCAGATGAGTCATTTAATTTACCCGGTGAGTCTCTAGAAGAGACTTATCTAAATATAGATGAAATTATCAAAATCGCTAAAGAATCCAGAGCAGAAGCTATTCATCCAGGATATGGGTTTTTGTCAGAAAGACCCGATTTCGCTAAGGCTGTAATAGACTCCGGACTAATTTGGATAGGCCCTCCTAGTGGAGCAATTTCAGTAATGGGCGATAAGATATCAGCTAGGAAATTGATGATAGATTCAGGAGTTCCAGTCATTCCAGGTGAAGAATTGGAAATTAATGAAAATGCAGAACACCTAGGAATATTGGCTTCAGCAGCAGCAAAAATTGGATATCCATTATTATTGAAGGCTAGCGCAGGCGGTGGTGGAAAGGGAATGCGATCAGTTATCGAACCTCGTTCCTTGCGTACGGAATATGAAGCTGCAGCTAGAGAGGCCTCATCAGCTTTCGGCGATGGGACAATATATATAGAAAAGCTACTAAAAAACTCAAGGCACGTTGAAATCCAGATTTTAAGTGATAATTTTGGAAAAACCATCCACCTCAACGAAAGAGACTGTTCTCTACAAAGAAGGTTCCAAAAAATTATCGAAGAATCGCCTTCTCCCGCACTCACTCCAGAAATACGTGAATCAATGGGAAAAGCAGCAATAAAAGCAGCAACTTCAGTAGGATATGTTGGAGCAGGGACCGTTGAATTCCTTTTAACCAGTAACGGCCTTTTTTACTTTCTAGAGATGAATACTAGATTACAAGTTGAACACCCTGTAACTGAACTCTTAACAGGAATTGATTTAGTTCAAAAACAATTTGAAATCGCTTCCGGATTGCCTATAGAGATTAATCAAGAACAAATTCCTTTACATGGACATGCAATAGAGGCTAGAATTTATGCTGAAGATCCAGAAAGTGGCTTTCTTCCTTCAACAGGGAAAATAGAAAAATGGATAATTCCAAGCGGACCTGGCATTAGGGTAGATTCTGGAGTAAGAGAGAAAGATGAAATTTCAATAGATTTTGATCCAATGTTGGCCAAATTAATCGTACATGATTCGGATAGGAAATCCGCAATAAGGAGATTGAAATCTGCATTATCAAATTTTATAGTACTCGGAGTTCGTACAAATATTGGTTTTATGCAAGAACTAATTTCGGAAGAATCATTCATTAGTGGAGAGGTAGATACCGATTTTTTGAAAAATTTTGATACTTCCGATTTTTCAAAATCCAAAATAGATGATACAATTATTGCATCATTTGCCGCAGCTTCCGAATATATGGGAGTAAATAGAAATTTTTCTGAATATCCTAATAATGAATTATTAGGAAATAATCATGATCCCTTTAATATACTCAAAAGAAATTTTCCTTAGGTGAAATTATGGATTGGATAGTAGAATCAAAATCTGACAGATATTCAATTAGTATTAGGGAAGATTCTGAAAGACTAATTATCTCAGATATGAAAAAAAATGGGGAAGAAATGCCCAATCCAATAATTTCATTCTTTAGGGAAACAAAAAATGGAAGAATAAATATCGAAATGCACGGAATTAAGAAGTTTTTTCACGTAGCCAAATCAGGAGACATTTGGTGGATTCATTTTGAAGGAAATGTGTATACAGTTAACTCATCAGAATCAGGAGCATCTTCATCCGAGGAATTAGGTGGATTAACGGCACCAATGCCCGGTACAATTCAACAGATTATTGTGAAAAAGGGACAAAAGGTTAGGAGTGGACAAACACTAATAATCCTCGAGGCAATGAAAATGGAGCACAAAATAAAAGCTCCCAAGTCCGGAGAAATTCTTAGTATCAATTATTCAGTAGGAGATCGTGTAGATATGGGTGTTAATCTAATTGAGATAGGTTAGAATACAAACCTATAATTTACTATTTAGTTCCTAATTCTGAATAATTCTTATTCATGTAAAAGAAACCCAATATGGATGGCGATAATATCATACTTGCAATTAGCGATAATCCTATCATAATGGCGCAGAATAATCCAAAAGTCGAGAAAAATCCCATCTCAGATTGATTTATCATCATAAATCCGGTCATATCAGAAACTGCAGAACCAAAGAGTGCAAGTCCAGATGCGCCTCCTACTGTCCCTATCGATTCAATAGTACTGGACCCTGATTCCCATTCTTCCCTAAATCTTTCAATTACATGAATTACGTAGTCAATCCCCACTCCTAATGATATTGCCGCGATGGAGACTGTGACCATATTGAGGCCATATCCAGCTAGTCCAATTAATGCATACAACCAAATTATCATCAATAGAATCGGTGTTGTTGTGATTGCAGCCAAAACAAATGGTACCGTTCCCCACAACAAGGAAAGAATAACCGAAGCCAAAGCAAAAAACAGTATGTTCTCCCAACCAACTAATAGAACATAAATAACTCCTAGAATAAACAGGTTTGTGGCTATTCTTAATACAAATCCAACAGGATTTTTCCTCTCCTTAATCAATCTGTTTTTCACAGTTTCTTTCTCTCTAAATCCCCACCATAGGGTAAACATACACAATATTACTCCAAGAAGCAGAGTTTCTTGTAAATCATCCTGCATTGAATCTGCAGCGACAAAACGAATAATTGGCTCACCTGTAGGAATTGCCCATGAAATAGGAAACTCTTCATCTTCCAGGGCAAGCTCCAAATCCCCTCTTTGTTCTAGAGGGCCCGAAGATAAATTTTGAAGTGGCTCCATGTCCCCCTTTAATTGAATTAATGCCGGCTCAACTAAAGCAAATTGTTCAGGACTCGATAAACCGAATCGTAAAGATGTCCTTGGAAAGCTGGCTATATTTCCCTTCTCTGTCAACCAAGGTTTATCAAAATCTAAAATTCCTTCTACTTGAATAAATTCACCAACTATGCTAGTAGATAAAGAGGGATATCCTCCGCTCGCTGGCACCCCTCTAGTGCTCATGAATCCATACATAAATGCCAAACATCTACTGTCTTCTATAGAAGGAATGAAAATAAATTCCATATTTCTATTTGGTATTTGTATAGCTTCACATCCAATCCCTCCGTCATTCAGTGAAAAGTTCCAACCCGCTTCCTCAAATGGTGTTTGATTCCAAGCCATAGCTGCACGTGTATACCATAACATCAAATCAATACCAATCAATTCCACTTCGCCATTAGGTAATTTCGATATCTGATCCGAATCTCCAGGGCCATGAGAATTGACATTTTTCCTCATTTCTTCTATTGCTTCCAAAACCTTTGGATTGGTAATATTGCCCTCAATTAAGATGTATGCTGGCTCTCCCTCATCACTAAATCTCTCATTAATTAGGCCAACACCTACGGCCAAATCTGAATCAGCTTCAATAAAGTCTTCAACTTGAAAATCACCTTCTAGTGAAAGCATCACTGGAGTAGATAATATAGTAATCAATAAAGCAGCAACAATCACTAGTGGAGAGTATTTGGCAGATGAAGTAGTTAATTTTGTTAGCCAAGATTTAGGAATCATGTGAACAATATCTTTGGGCTCTTCTTCTAGTTTCCCTTTAGATTCTAACCATAAATCAATATCAAGTCGAGAAAGAGGCACCCATAATCCAGTTAGGAAGAAAGCGCAAAATACTCCAATTCCCGCCTCAATCCCGAAAGAACGTAAAGCTGCAATATCCGAAGTTAGATTGGCCATAAATGCAACAATAGTTGTTACAGAAGTTAGCATTATTGCATTTCCAACCTTTGAGATTGATTTATGAGCGGCATCATTCAATGAACGACCTGCACGCCGCTCTTCTTTGTATCTATGAAGGCTATGTAGACTATCATCAATTTCCAATGCTAATATTAAGATGGGTAGTAGATTTGAGAATTGAGATCTGAATATTATTTCGAAACCAGTTTCTTTACCCAATATTACTGCCCATCCAATCAAACCATACATCCAAAATAATGACAATCCCAAACTAGTAGAAACTATTGCAACATCAGTAACTCTCCTAAGGCTCAACCAAAGAAGGAATATTACAGCAATTGCCATTAGAAAAATTAGATATGCGCTGGATAATAACTCTCTATTAATTTCTACATTTATTCCTTCAGCAAACATTAGTGAGACTATATTTTCATCAGTTTCCCTCAGATCCTCTTCCAGAACTAAATACAGCCATTCAACTGAACATAATGGCTCTCCCAATTCTTCTTTTTTCTTACAATCTTCCACAGAATTCCTGTATGGATCAGTTTCCAGAGTAACTCCTGTCAATTTGTATCCGAAATCTATACTAGCATTCTTCCAAGAAAACGTCCAGCCACTTTTTTGCATTTTTTCTCTATCAAAATTTACTATTAGCCAAGCCGCAGAAGCCGTCCATCTCCCATGCCCCCATTCATCAGAGATTATTTCCCCCTCCTCTGAAATTTCGTGATTGAATGGCCCAATTGTTGTACTATTTACATCAGGAACAAATTTTCTATCATTGGACAAGAATCTTAAGAATGAACCTAGACTATTATTCGCCATTCTATGGGCAGCCAAATCTATGTGTGACTGGGTTAAATTTGGATTATCAAAAGAAAGACATTCCAAATCGCCACAATTAGTCCAATTAGTAGAAGGAGGCTCTGTTGAAGCATTAATATCCAAAGTTGCTGCAAGTTTATACGGATTAATTCTTGCAGATGTGAGTGAAGAATTACCCGACATAAAAGATCTGAAATCGTTTGCAAGATCCAAAACTCCTATCACTGGATCCCCTGAAATCTCAGAGGCAATTGGCAAATAAAATTCAGATGCCTCATGATTTCTAAGTATCTGGGCATTTGTATCTATTTCCCTGAGAACTGAAAGATTTAGCACACCGCCTTTAGGATTCAATATTCCAGTTTCCTCTTCGGGGTATTCTGCAATCATAGTGACATCAGAGTCCGGATTTCCAAAGTAACTCGAATCCCTGACAAATATGCCAAATCCCCAAATATTACCAGCTGAAGTGAATTCATCTCTCAACACTTGATTTGCATCTAGTTCTGGAGATTCCATTTCATATGATTCTATATCAATAGGTTCGAATGTTGCGAAGATTCCAGGAATCATCAATATGGTGAAAACAATAACTGCGAAATGCGCATATTTTCTTCTTGGAATAAGGAAATCTGCAACCTTGCCGAAGTCCCTCATGTTTATCCCTATAACAATTAATATTTGACTGGTTGTGTATTTTCATAGCCCAGATTCTCTAAGTTTCTTAATTGCCAATTGTTGCTTTTTTGTTAATTCTTCAGGCTCTTCAAGGCTAAATTCGATATCTAATGATCCACCATTATAGCCCTGACCTTGAATTCTTCTGCGATCTCCAATTTTTGTTCCCTTTGGAATTTCAACTTGAACTAACTTTCCCGATGGAGCGCTTATTCTAATCTTACCTCCAAGAATTAACATAGAAAATGGAATTCGAACTTCTTGAATTAATGTTCCGTCTTCCCATTTTCTTCCATCTTTAGCATCTAATCTCAAAGTAATGGTCAAATCACCCGTGTCTCCATTAGGGTGTTCATGCCCCATTCCTTTGAGGCGAAGCTGTTGTCCATGTTCAGCATTAGGAGGAACTTTTACCGTTATCGTACTCCCTTTTGTTTTTACTCCCGACCCATTACACAAATGACATGCTGTCGAACTTCCAAAGCTAGATCCCTTGCATTTTGTACATTTTTTCAATCGACGATGTTTGAATTCTAATTCTGTGCCATTAATTGCCTGTTCTAGAGAAATGTCTAATCCAGCTACAATATCTGCTCCTCTATGATTTTTTGTCTTTGATTTTCTACTACTTGTATTCCTTCCAAAATTCATATCGCCCCTTCTCGATGAACTTCTTCCACCCATAAATTGAGAAAAAATATCTCCAATATCTACGCCACCAAAATCTCTACCGAATTGAGAACTTCTTCCCCCTCCACTAAACATTTCTTCCATTCTTTTATTTTGATCATATTCATTCCTACTCTCTGCCGTTCCAATTTTTTCATAAGATGACTGAATCGCTTTAAATTTCTCTTCTGCAGCTGCATCTCCGGGATTTCTATCCGGATGATATTGCCTAGCTAGCTTGCGATAAGAACGCTTTATCTCTGAGTCCGTCGAGTTTTTTGAGACTCCAAGAACACTATACGGGTCATCCACCATTGCTGCTGTCTACAGGGTGTATTTCTTCAACCTGATGAAAAGAATATTCACCGATGCAATAATTATGTGACCCATTATCGGTTAGATATGAGTCTAAGTTGGGCTGTTTTTAGAAACTACGCAGGGCACGCAAAAGAGATACTAGGGGATGTAACTGATTATCCGCGATTCTTCTTAATGCCACCATCAGCGATAATTGAAGCAAACTCAACTGGCAATAATAAAGTGAGATTATTGGCACCAGACGAACACATAGATTTTGAAGTAGAAATGGTCATTCGTTTAGGGGACAATTTACTCCCTGAGAAAATGTGCGTAGGAATAGATACTACAAATAGAACTAGACAAACATTAGCGAAGAAGGAAGGTTGGCCTTGGCTGGAAGGAAAGGGATTCAAAGGATCCGGAGTGCTTGGAACTTGGACCAGTTGGGATTCCAGACCAGTAGAAATAGCCCTAATTCAGAATGGCCAAATTAAACAACAAGAGTCCACCAAAAAAATGGTACATTCAGTAGAGACAATGTTAACTCATCTAAATCAATGGTATGACTTAACTCCTGGAGATTATTTATGGACAGGCACTCCTGAAGGAGTTGGTCCTATGAAGCTAGGAGATAATATTGAGTGTTGGATGAAGAACCAAGATGGAGAAACAATAAGCTCACTTTATGCAAACTGTATTTAGACAAACATTCAGTATCTCATCCCTTATGTGGGCCCATGGAGGCAGGCGCTCGCAGGGTTACCGAAACCAGACTAATTGATGATAATTGTAGGCTATTATCTGGAGATTTTCTTTTACATGAAGATGGTAGTTTTTCAATTAGCAAAGGTCATGAAGATGTTTTAGAGGAAATCGAAGGACAAAATAGAATTATCACGAGATCATTTCAAAACTGGCATACTCACTCAGCAATGGTTCTCAACAAATCATTCGGAGAGGGATTGCCACTTTTGGAATGGTTAGAAACTGCTATTTTTCCTGTAGAGAAAAATCTTACTCCTGAATTTGTAGAGCTTGGTACTCTAGCTGCTACCGCTGAGATGATTTCAACTGGCACCACATTCGCCTGCGACATGTATTACTTTCCAGATGTTGTAGCAAAATCTTTTGCCAAATCCGGTATTAGAGCCAAAGTATGTGGAGCAGTTTCTGACAACGATGATATTTACGAGTCTGAGTTGGCCTTGAAAAATATTGAGGAATTACTATTTTCAGGACCACCTAGGCCTGATCGAATTGAATACGGAATAGGCCCCCACTCCATCTATAGCTGTGATGAAGAAACTCTAAGAAAATCATCAGAACTGTCTACAAAGTTTAATTGCGATTTAAGTATTCACACATCTGAAACCCGCAAAGAAGTCTCAGATTGCTATGAAAAACATGGGATGTATCCAATTGAATATTTGGACTCAATAGATTTCCTATCAGAGTGTACAATTTGTGCCCATTGTGGATGGGTAACTAAGAAAGAGATGAGAATCTTATCCAGAAAAGGATCCCATGCTGTCCACTGTCCTACTAGTAATCAGAAACTTGCTTGCGGAGGGACATTATCATATCCCGCAATGAAAGATGCTGATGTTTCAGTTTTTCTCGGTACCGATGGAGCCGCGAGTAATAACTCTCTAGACATGAGATCCGAAGCAAAAACTGCAAGTCTAATTCAGAAACATGATCATTGGGATGCCAGTATACTAAATCCCGAAGAAACTTGGAAATTGGCAACAAATAAGTCAAAAGATTGGATTACTTGGGATTTAGATGATATAAAACTAAGGCCTTGGGGGAAAGATGGTTCTAGATTGCTCTCAAATCTAATATATTCTGGCGGAAATGTATTGGACGTTTTTGTTTCTGGAGAGGCAATAAGAAGAAATGGGTCGACTCTAACTATTAATGAAGAAGAAATAGCTATAAAATTAGAAAATACAGTTGAAGATTACTACGATTCATGACACAATTTTTTGAAGGTGTAATTATCACGAGTATTATGACAGTAGTTTGCGACAGCATTCCCTGCCTTGCCCCAGGTGGCGTTTCTCAAACAGATTCAGAACTAACAATGTGGATTCTTACATTTTCAATTTGGATACTAATGCTCACTTTTTCTACTATTCTAGTTTATAGAGGAAAGGGAGAACTTAAAGATTGGACTTTGGCAACTCCCTTTTTCTCAGGTTTTGTTGGAATTGGAACCATGGGGGTATCTGTAATCCTATCAATATTTTTTGTGCCTATGGGCGAAGTAGGAAGATGGACAGAAAACTTTTACGAACAATATGCCTCATTGTCTGTGCTTTCTTATTATCAACCAATGAGATTTTTAATCCCATCAGGGTTTACCATAGTCAGTTTAGGTATTTTAATTTCATTAGTTGAAGGTCTAAAGAGGTGGTGGCATCAATCTAGAAATATCGGATTACTATCATCAACGATTTTACTAGTGTGGGCTCTTCTAGCACTATTGGGGACATTTTTTGCCGAATCTACGTTAATTTTTACCAGAGATTTCGATAGAGATATACATCTAAATATGATTTATGCTTCACATATTTGCTTGACACTTTCTCCATTTTTTTGCTCTATTTTTCTACTAATAAAATCAAAGTCAGAAAACGAATCTACAGATTTCCCAACTAGGTTACTAACAATTTCTGTAGGCATAATTGTCATAGCATCGATTACATTATTTATCCATACGCAGGAACTTTTCTCTGGAGGTATTATGGCATTTTCACATCAGATAATGGTTGGTAGTCAACTAGTTTGGCTAATCTATTTCGGAACTTTCTTTTTTGATTGATTCCGATAATCAATCTTCTTTTGGAAGTAGTGTTGCACCAGTTTCTGTTCTGAAGAGTTTACCATCCTTCAGCATATGTACAGTCATTACAGCTTCAGTAGTGCCATCCGGAAAATCCATTACCGAATGTTCCACAATTACATGTTCATTCTCGTAAATACATCTCGGATTTTTAATTTCAAGATCATTACTAGACATCATAAATCTAACTAAGTCCCCTATTTCTTCTTTATTAACTGAAGTTCCAGATTGATGACGAATAAATTCGTAATCTTCGTGTAACAAATCAATGTACTGTTCAGCATCCCTTTTTTCTCGAGATAATTCTATCTGTTCGTATAGCGTCATAAATCTACTGCATATAGCAGTGTATATTATTTTATGTTATTTCAATCAATAATTCTACCTTCCATTCCGCCTGCAACTTGAATCACTTGTCCAGAAATATGTCCAGAAATTTTATCTGATGCCAACATCAAAACCGCCGTCGCCACATCTTTAGGAATTGCTAGCTTTTTTAGTGCCATAGTAGCTGTAGCTCTTTTAATTAATTCTTCACCCATTGATTTTGTACTTTGTTTTGGCGTCAATGTCCAACCAGGTGCTACTGCATTAACTCTAATTCCTAGTTTAGAAACATCATTTTTCAAAGTCATCAATAAGCCACTAGATATAGCGCCCTTGGCTGTAGCATAGTCAGAATGTCCAGACTCTCCAAATATGCCCGCCGTCGAAGCAATAAATACGATATTTCCTTTCTTATTTTCCGATGCATGAATCAAGAATGCTTTCGCAGAATTTACTGCTACTCCTAAGTTGGAATTTAATGTTTCAAACCACCTACTTGAATCTATTTCCCAAAAGGGCTTAGATTCAGATGGATAATTTCCAGCATTGGCCACGCAAATATCTAAATCTCCAAATTCTGCAACTACCTTGCTAACAAGACCCATCGCCTCAGATTCATCTCTCAAATCCGCCTGAAGGGCAGTGCCACCTATTTCCATTGCTAAATCTTCAGCTGACTTCTTTGATGAATTGTAATGTATAATTACTTCTGACCCCTCATCAGAAAAAGCTCTACAAATATCTTTTCCAATTCCTCCAGCACCACCAGTAACTAATACAATTTTTCCATCTAAACCTGTGTCCATACTAGGCCGGATGTGTTTTACTGTTTTATCATCTATTATTGAAGAAAAAATTAAATGACCAAGTAAAGTGATAATTTAAGGAAAATATAAATCTATTTTATAGAAATTATTAGCAACAATAATATTTCATGAATTATTCAAAAATTCATGGCATGGTGGTTCGATATAGGAAAAATCTTCCTGACAGCACTAATCATTTTTATTATTGTAGAGATTTCAGAGAAAAATACACTTTTTGCAGCAATATTAGCTAGCATCCCAATTGTTTCAGTACTAAGTATGATGATGATGCATCAAGAAGGTCAAGATTTAATGGAGATTTCTCAGTTTGCTAAAGATGTTATATATCTAATAATTCCAAGCTTATTACTATTCATTATTATGCCCTGGCTAATAGAAAATCATGGTTGGGACTTCTATCCTGCACTATCAGTAGGACTTTCTTCGACTATTTTGGGTTATTTCATAATGATCCAGTTGTTGGAAAAACTGTCAATTGCTACATAGGTGATTATGAAATGTCAGTTCTGAATGTAGCATTAATTTCTTCGGAAGAATTCGCTAGAAATTTGGGGAAAAAGGGAGATGTAAGAGATATAGAATCTTATATTTTTAAAGAAAATAGGGACGGCGAAATTCTCACACTTTCTTTTCTAAGGCCCCTCAAGCACCCAGAGAGCATCCGTCCACTTCTGAGTGTGTTGGATGTAGCTAAAGCTGGAATAATCGAAGTAAAGAGAATTGATGCCCAATTCGGAGAAATTGTGGTAGCCTTTGGTTGTTCAAATATAGAAAGTGGTTATGTAATTATAGATTCTCAAGTAGATGAATGGATAGATCCCGAGAAGATTAGAATAATATTAGATCAAGCAGGATTAAGTTCTTGGAAAATATATGATGAAAAAATACAAAACCACGAATTAAGAGAATTTCTTTTTCAAAAGATGAGCAATATTGAAAACCACTCAGAAGAACCTCTAATAGTAACTATCGACCAGTCTTTTAATGTCAAAGGAGTAGGTTTAGTTGCAATTGGTTATGTCCAATCTGGCTCTATTTCGAAGTTTGATGATGTTGAAATAATACCATCCAAACAGATTGGAGTTGCCAAGAGTCTTCAAGTAATGGATGACAATGTGGATACTGCATTTTCTGGAGATAGAGTCGGAATTGCATTAAGAAATGTCAAATCACAAATTATTCCGAAAGGTAGTATAATTACAAATTTGGGATCTAAAGCATTAGAGCCCGTAGAGAAATCGAATTTAACTCTAGAGATGGCCCCCTTTCAGAAAAAAACACTAATGGAAGGAGATGTTATTCATGCTTCGTCAAATTTACAATTTGTAGTGGGGAGAATATTATCATTAAATAACAATAAAATTTCTATAAAATGGGATAATCCACTCTGGATTAGAGTAGATGGGAAATCAAGAATCACTATCGTTCAACTCGATGCCGAGCCAATGAGGATAATCGGAGTTTCGGGAACTACATGATTTCAAGTATTAATTGTCATAGAATCTTCTTTGGAATTAAAGTATTTTTTCTCATTTGATGATGCCATAATTAGCCATAACAAGCCCACTGAAATTTGAATAATACCTGTAAGTCCTACAGTTTCCCTTAGCTCCAGTAACTCATATTCCATAATTAATCCAGCAATTATTGTGGAAATTCCCATTGTTAGGGTAATAACGAGATTATCACTCCCTGAAACTCTCCCCCTCCATTCATCATTAGTCCTTTCTTGAAGTAATGTAGTAGAGAAGACCCAATTAATTCCACTAGATGCATGAGAGATAAAAATAAGCAATAGTAAAATAAAACTCCATTCAACCACGCCCACTGCAATGTAGAAAATCCCACTAATAACTATCGCAATTCCTGGAATATAAGGCATCAATTTTCTATTTGTCATTATTGATTTTCCAGCCAGAGGGCCAAAACCAGAACCAAATCCTCTGGCCATATACAATATTCCAATTCCTGCTGCAATTTCTCCAAATCCAACTTCCATTCCAATTAATACAATTAAAAATACCTGTGCACCACCACCAGAGGCCCACATCCCTTTCGCTCCAACTATTCTCCTTATCGGTGGATTATTTTTGATATACTTCCAACCATCCAATATTTCTTTGAAAATAATTTTTAACGATATTTCATTATTTTTCGAGTTATTTGGTCCACCTTGTGGTAGCCTATAGATAATTAATGCAGCAATTAGAAATGTTACCGAATCTATCCATAGCGCCATATCGACTCCAAACTCGGAAATAGCCAGACCTCCTATGCCCGCTCCTATCCCCATAGCGGCTGACCATCCACCCGAAATTATTGCATTTGCAGTCAATAATTCTTCATCAGAACAGATATTTGGTAAGTATGCAGTCTGAGCAGGATCAAAAATAGCCCTACCAATTACCAGTGTAATTGAAATTATATACACAGACAATAAATTATCTAAAATATCGAATGCCATTACAAAAATAAGAATGAAAAATGAAAAAAGATTAGAAATCAACATTAATGTTTTTCTAGAATAACGATCTGCTAACATCCCTGTAAAAGGCTCAAGCGGGGCGAATGTAAAGCTCCTTGTAGCCAAGACTCCAGCAATAGCTAAAGGCGAATTATCTGATGATTCTCCAGCAATTAGAAAAAGTGCAATTACAGTGAACCAATCCCCAATAAATGATATCTCATTCGCGATAAATAACTTCCGAAATGTTCCATTATTTCTTAGAAGTCCAAGATAGCTAGGACGCGACACATCACCCCGAAGCGATGTGGCCTTTATTCTAAACCCTACAATGCCAATGCATAAGTTCCTTATTTTCTCGGCTTACAATATGGCAGTGGAGAGGATGGTGTGGATAGACCTAGAGATGACAGGACTAGATCCGGAAAAAGAATCTATAATTGAGATAGCTACAATCGTAACAGAAGGAGATTTGGAGATCGTAGCAGAAGGTCCTACTTTCGCAATTTCAACCCCGGAATCACTAATTGCTGGGATGGACAGTTGGAATACTCAACATCATTCAGCCAACGGATTAATTGAGAGAGTAAGGACCGATAGTGTTTCAATGTCAGAAGCAGAATTTAAGACTCTTGAGTTTCTAAATCAATATTGTGAGCCTGGAAAATTGCCCCTTTGCGGTTCTTCAATACATCACGATCGAAGATTTCTTAGAAGACAAATGCCTAAATTAGATGAATTCTTTCACTATCGGATTGTTGATGTATCATCAATAAAGGGAGTAATAGATCGATGGTATCCAAAGGGCCCTAGGATAAGAACAAAATCAGGACATAGAGCATTAGATGATATTCGAAGATCAATAAAAGAACTAAGATTCTTCAGGGAAAATTTCTTCAAATAATTAATCAAACGATTTTAGAATTCTCCCCTCAGGTCCATCTCCACCAGGGCCCCACCATTTTTCCGGACTGTTCCCCAAAATTTCATCAATTTCTTGGAGGTGCCTATCTGTTAATTTTTTTGCGACTTCTATGCTTCCCAAATTCTCAATCATTTGATTAGAATTTGTTGCACCAAGGAGAATTGTACTTACATTAGGATTCTTCAAACACCATGCCAAAGCTAATTGAGCAGTTGTACATTCAAGTTCAGATTCAGCATATTTTGCCAATTCCTTTACAATGTCAACTTCGCCATTCGCAATTCTTCTTTCTAACTCTTCTCTCAGCCAGTCATACATATCTACTGTAGCCCTAGAGCCTTCTGGAATTCCATCATTATATTTTCCAGTTAAAAATCCCGATCTTAATGGACTCCATATCGTGGTCCCTATTGAATAAGGGGGTTTGAATAAAGGATAGTATTCCCTCTCAAATCTATCTCTATGTAGCATATTATACTGAGGCTGCTCTATTTGAGGGGGCTCTAGGCCTTCATTTTTTGCAATCCAAAAAGCTTCAGTAATTTGTTGGGCCGACCATTCACTAGTGCCCCATGCACTCGCCTTTCCATTTCTTACAACTTCCGTCATTGCTCTGACAACTGTAGAAGTAGGAGTCAAAGGATCAGGTCTATGGCAGAAAATTAAGTCAACATATTCTAATTGTAATCGATTAAGGGATTTTTCAAGACCTTCCTTGATATGCTTTCTAGAGAGGCCTTTTTCATTTACTCCTTCTCCGCCCCAATATATTTTAGTTGTAATAATTAATTCCGATCTCCTCCATAGGTCTTCATCCTCTTCTTTCAATTCTGATAATGCAATTCCAAATATTCTTTCTGCCTCTCCGTTGGGAACTCCGTAAGCTTCTGCATGATCAAAACAATTAATTCCACTATTTCTAGCAATTTTCATTAATTCTTTAGCTTTCTCTATTCCTTCTTCTCCACTTAACCCATCTTTTATTCCATAGGTTGCCCAGAATCCATATGATAATACTGAAACATGTAAACCCGTATTTCCTAGCACTTTGTAGAACATTCTATTTTTTTCCATAATACCTTCTCCCAATCCACCTGACAGTACACACTCTAATCAAGAATTTGCTGCATTATTTTTATTCAAAAAGACCAATTGGATTTCCATATTTATCAGTAATAAGTAGATTTATTCCTAATCCTGATCTATGAAAAGCAATAATTTCCATTCCATATATTCTATGTCCAGTAGATGAAATACCGATTACTGGTACATCGTAATCGAAATTATTGAATTGTCTTCTAATGCCTTCATAATTAATTGCCTCAATTCCTTCAACTTTAGAAGCAAAATCAATGCCTAAAATCATTTCACAACCTTCAGTCCACTGTGATGCTTCTTCATCACCTCTACTAGGGATTGCCGCACAATTCGGATGAGAATGAATATAGTGACAGAATCGAGACCCCCTTGCCCCTCTTTCTTCAGAAAAATACTCGTCCGTCCACTCTTCTGGAACTTGATGTACAGAAAATGAATCGCCACGATTGATTAAGTGCGGCTCACCTAGCAGAAAACCTTGGCCTGCAAACATACCATTCTTGAATGGTTCAAACTTCTCGTCCACCATCTTAGGATTTCTTCTTGAGAAATCAGGATCAATTCCAACCAAAACTTCGTCAGGTAAAGAACTAAACGACCATTCTACAATTTTTGCTAATGTCTTAATTGGAATTAGTAGATGAGCCACATACTTTTCTCTTTTTTTCCATGAATCAGAGTTATATTCCACAGCCGCATTAATTAACCAATCATCAATAATAAAAAACACATCCAAATATCTATTTTTTTTCTAACTTTAAGTCTAGAACCAAATGATCCCAATGTGGAGAATGACTTTTTATCTTAATTAACCCAATTCTATTGATTTTATAATTATTGACTGTTAACCTTTCTTCTATTTCACTAGCCCATTTTTCATGATTTTTAGCCATCCCAAGTCCATGAATATGTAATATTCCTCCATCATCTTTCAAAACTCTAAGTGCTGGAGAAAAACCGTCGAATGAGCTAGGTAAAAGACCTAGAATTACTCGATCAGCAACTCCACTTATTTGATTTGTAGTTATCCTATTATCGCCTTCAAAAATTGAACATCTGGTTTCATCAATATTATTAATTTGTAAATTCCTTCTCAGTGCAGAAATTGCATTTTCATTCCATTCACAAGCGAAAACATGTTTTGTAAGAGAATTTGCTAAAATTGGCAGGGTATAGTAACCAATTCCCGCATATAAGTCAACTATGCTTTCACCACTAGTTACAATTTTACCCATCCTTAGTCTCTCGTTGATGTTTCCAGCTGAAAACATACATTTCGTAATGTTATATCCATATTTTATGCCATTCTCCAATCTTATGACCCAATCCATTTCACCTAATACCATTCTAACATTGCTTTCTCTTTTGTCGCCGAATATTTCTCCCTTAATTCCAATTCTTTTTACATCTAGTGCTTCTGCTATAATTCCCCAAAATTCTTTATTAATATAAGAATCCCATTTTTCTTCCGCAAATGATCCCTCATTAAATAAAATAACATCAGAAAATCTTTCCCATCTCTTTGGAATATGTTCAATATAAAAATTTGAATCATCCCCCGTAATTTTTATTATTGCATTCTTGAGTTTTTGATGAGGATTTATTATAATATTATCACCCCTCGAAAAATTCTACAATCTTTCTAGCCATATTTTTACCAATTCCTGGAACCTGCAACAATTCGCCCTCATTTGCACTAATTATTCCCTTCTTTCCACCAAAATATCTTAGTAATGATTGAATTTTTTTTGCCCCCAGCCCCTCTATACCTTCCAAAGGATCTTCAAGAGCAATCTTCCTTCTTCTCTTTGAATGATATGAATTAACAAATCTATGAGCCTCATCTCGAGCATATATGAAAATTCTTCCCTTCCTATCTAGGACATATTCATTTTCATCATCAGTGAATAACCTCTCCTCTCTTTTCGCCAATGCAGCTAGCTTGAAGTTATTTTCTAGTTCCAAATTCTGTATTAAATTTTTTATTAATGATAAGTGAGTAATCCCTCCATCTAGAAGTACCAAATCAGGCCACTCCTTCTGATTTTTTATCCACCTTCTTACAATTTCTTCCATCATCGATAAATCATCTACAGCATCACTCTTTACGCGATAAGTTCGATATTCTTTCTTTGCCGGTCGTCCTTTTCTGAATACTACCGAAGCCCCTACTCGAACATTTCCCATTAGTTGTGCCATATCAAAACAAACTAGATGATTTAGACTATCCATCCCAATTAGAGAAGCTCCATCATTTGCCGACACCGTTTCTAAATTTCCCGAATCTTTCCATCGTTTCGACTTTACTTGTATCTCCGCATTCCTATCGGCCATAATTCTCAATTTTGCAAAACTCCCCCTTTTTGGGATTCTCACCTCGACTATTGACTTTCTTTTGTTAGATAGCCATTCATTCATTTCCAAACCTAAGGGGCAAGGTAATAGTATTATTTTTGGCGGCCTGCAATTTCCATAATGCTCGCTCAAAATCAAGGATACTGAATCTACAATATCTCCTTTGTGAATCAATGCATAACTTTCCTTGCCTTGAACGATTCCGTCTTTTGCATGAATAATTACTACACACCCTTTATCTCCATGCGATGCAAAACCTATAGCATCACAGTCTTGATAGAATCTACTAGAAACTATATTTTGTGAAATAGTATTTTGTACAGTAATTATCATATCTCTAGTCTTAGAAGCATTTTCAAAATCCAATCGTTTAGAAAATTGATCCATTTCATTTTGTAATTCTGAAATCAAAACTCCGGCGTTTCCATTCAGAACACTACGTACGACCTCTATTCTTTTTGCATAGTCTCCCGGCTCATTATTTTCAATAAACCCAAAAGGTAATTTATTTCTTTCATCTCTAATTCCGAAGTATCTTCTTAGGACCTTTATGACACGTTTTGCATCTCCTGCATTAGGGAATGGACCCCAATATATCCAATCATCTTCAGGAGCCCTCGTGTACATAATTCTAGGAAAATCATCTGAAGATATAGCAATAAATGGATATGACTTATCATCTTTAAGTTGTGAATTGTATTTTGGCTTATGCTTACGAATTAGTTGCCGTTCTAAAATTAATGCTTCAGATGGATTTTGAGTAACAATAAAATCAATTTTCATCGCGTCTTTAATGAGTTTTGGAATCATTTCCCGGTCCGGATTTTTTGAAAAATAAGATCGAACTCTAGTTCCTAAATTTGTAGCCTTACCTACGTACAATACTTGTCCATTACCTTTGCAAAATAAATAAACGCCAGGTTTTCTCGGCAAATCTAGATTTTCCGATTTCAAGGCCATACAGTGATGCGCGATAGGTGAATACACATGAACTCGTGGTATGGCGGGTAGGGTGTGCTCAAACAAGCCCAGCTGAAAATTCTATCACATTTAGAAAAATTTAGTGTTGATTTAGAAGAATCTTGGGATGTACCTAGAGGGCTATGCCTACCCGGAATTTCTGAAGCAATCGGCGTAGTTAGATCAGCAGTACATTCTCCATTAAATGAATTAGAGAAGGCTGGATATGTACATTCTCGTAATGCCCACGTAACAAACGCAGGTTCCCGCAGAAGAAAAGTAGTACATATTACATATTCTGGAAGAGAATTAATCTCTAAAGTAGAAATAATTCCAGGAAATGGAAGAAAGTTTGGCACTATTCCTGAGTTGGGAATTATTTATGGGAGAGAAAAAATTTCAAATCAAATTTTTAATACACTAATCAGTGGTAATAACATAGTTCTCAGCGGCCTTCCGGGGATTGGAAAAACCTCAGTTGCCAGATTAATTTCTCAATTACTTTTAGAAGATGGATGGACAGTAAGGTGGGCATCTTGTAATGTAGATTCTGACTCTCAAAATATAGCAAAAATGTGGATTGGAAAATCAGCACCATCAGATCCTAAAGCTATTGCAACACTATTTAATCCGTCAAAAAATCTTTTAGTTATAGATGAAATTCAAGAAATATCCAACAGACATATTTCCAGTGTCAATGATCTTATATCCTGTTGTTCCGAATGTGGAATTCGTATTTTGTTGATTGTTAGGGCTCCAAACCCATTGCCCAACCTTGAAAATTTTAATGAAGTTAGAATTGATGGATTGTCACCTTCAGAATCTCTACCAATTTTTTCTCCAGAATTAACAGAAGAGGAGGCTTTACATATCTCAGAATCATTAGGTGGACACCCTCTCGCATTGCATTTATGGTCTCCAGAAGATAAACTCCCCGAGAAAGGAGAAGCAGTTCAAGAATTCGTACAAAAAAATGTACTTAAGAAACTGTCATCAAATGCCAAGGAATCACTCGATGAATTATGTATTTCTCCTCTGCCTTTGGGAATCAAAGAAATTTCAAATGAAGATGGAATTATAGAACTAGATGAATCAGCAATTCTAAGGTGGAAATCTTCACTCTTTGAACCTCATCATTTGATAAAAAATGTAAGAAATGCACAATTTATAGATAATCAGATTAAAGATTTACATTCCAAACAGAAGAAAAAATGGTCCGAGATTGAAGGAGTTAGGGCAAGAAGAATGGAAATTTATCATAGCCTAAAATCTTCAACACCTAATGAAGAATGGTTGATTGAAAATATCTCCCTAGTATACAAATCAAATAGTTCTTCAGCCGCAGTGTTGGTTGAAGAAGCCCTCGAGGAAATTGACTCCGAAAAATTACATGAGCTAGCAGCCGAAATTGCTCTAGAAAGGGGTGAAGTCAATGTTGCAAAAAATCACATAGATTTAATTAACTCTGGTCCGATTAAAGATTTGCTATTGTCTAGAGTTTGTAGAATTAAAGGGGATTCACAAGAAGCATTAAAATTAGAAGAAAATGCCATCATATATCTAAATAATTCTGACAGAGTTAAGGCACAGATTTCCTTTTTGGTTAGGAAATTTGATGACCATCTTCCGGGGAATATCGAAAAATCCTTCGCCACGCAAATAATTGAAGAATGTGATAAGATAAATGTCTCATTTCTAGATATAAATAATCAAGGAAATGCAACACTTTCACTAGAATTACTAAAGCATAGCGCAGCTCTGAGAAACAATAACCTAGAATTAGCAGCAAAATGTAGGGGAAAAATTGAACAGTTTCTAGGAAAAGATAGCTACAGATTGGAAATTTTAGACTTTCAATCAAGACTCTCAGTCAGAGGTGCGAATGTACAAGTTGTTGAAGCTATAGATGAAGTAAAAAAAACAATAAATAATACGCCTAATCTATTGGAGAAAATAAAGCTAATTCACTTAGCTCTAGAGGCTTGCCAATCACAATTCCCCAATTGGCTTATTGAAGAACATAGAAAAAATTCCCCTTCATCACTTAGTGAAGATAAATCAGCCCATAGAAGATTAATTGCACAGTGGTGGTACTGGAGGGGGGTTCTAAACCCTTCAAACAAACTATCTCACTGGAGGGAGGCAATTAGTAGATTCAAGTTAGCAGAATGCAATAATGCCGCAATAAATTTAGTTCAATTACTGTCTAAATCTTTGTAATCATCTCCACACAAGAGATAACATATCAGACTCAAGCCGGGTACTATGAAGGTTCCCGAAGACACAAAATTCCGGTCCTCATTAATTATAATGTTGTTATTCTTTAGTATAACACACCCATTAGTAAATGCTCAGACATCCAATTCAACTATAGTATGGTCCGGCACAGTAAATTTGCCGGAAGGATACACAATTAATGCCGGAGAATCAATTAATATTATGGCAGGAACTACAATAAAATTAGGAGATGGAGAAAGAATATGGGTAGATGGACGAATCTCTATTGAAGGGGAATCGCAATCCAATGTAAATTTAGAGATTTATGGAAATGGCAATCATGAAGGCATCAATTTTAATTCCTCAAGCCTAGGTTTCGGTTCTAAAATTGAAAATTTAACGATTACCGAATCTACTTATGGAATCACCATTTTTGGTTCAGATCCCGATATAATTAATACTACTATAATAAATCCAGATAGAGTCGGAATTGACATTTTTGAATCAAGTAATACCCGAATCTCTGACCTAATAATTTCAGATGGCGGTCAAGAGATCCATGGCACTACAACTTCCTGGAGATATGGCATAGGAATTTCAGTCGGATCTCAATCTACTATTTTCCTTAACAATGCTACAATCTCAAATCTAACGACTAGAGGAATAAATATTTGGGGGCAAGCGGACGGGATTTTTAGAAACCTAGAATTATCAAATATTTCTGGATCAACACTAGCAGCGTGTGCAGCAATTTGGGTAGAAGATAGTTTTGGATTATTCGAAAATACTACTATTTCGAAAAGTGATAATGGCATAATTTCTCGCAGTGAGACGGGAGCTTGGACGAATAGGCCAACTTTTGTCAGGACAATTATTGAAGATAGTCTATATAGAGGAGTATTAGTTGACAAATCTAACAAATCTGATTATTCTCAACTTGGAAATAGTCAGGCAGCATTCGAAGATCTAACAATAAGGGGAACCGGCGGTCCACTTTCAAAAACTCCAGGACTAGGAATGAATGCATTCGAAGTTAACACTAGCTCAGTTATATTAACTGGAACTAATATTATCGAGAATAACCCCATAGTTGGATTTAGGGGATATATGATAGATTCTTCTACGAATATATCAGGCCTTATTCTAAAAGAAAATGGAAACCCATCATCTATCTTATCAGATTGGAGAAAATCCAGTATGATAATTAGAGTTGCTTCTTGGACCAATACGGGTCCAGCAATAATAAATAATCTCACAATTTCCAATTCATCAGGAATGGGTGCACATCTATCTAAAGGCGGCATAATTGGTAATAATTGGTCAATTTCAAATTCCGGTGGTACTGGAATAATGATGAATCAATTCCATCCAAAATTAAACTCATTGATAATTTCAAATAATTCAGGAACTGGTTTATCGATTCTCAATTCAGGAAATGTCGAGCTTTCAAATGTTTATTCGTCAAATAATTCTGCCGAGGGATTTATGTTTAAGAATTCTAATTATGTTGAGGCCGAAGGAAAAAATGTCACTTGTAATAATTGCATATCTTCGAATGACTATACTGGAATAAAAATCATAAACTCTATAGATTTACAATTACTAAATTCAAAAATTAATTATCCCACCAATGGACTAGGGTTAAAGATTAGTAATGGAGATTTAATTCAAACTGGACATATTCTAATTGATGAATTGGATATTTTTTCTAACTCCCCTAGTTTTGCTATCGAATTACATAATACATCCGCCAAAGTAAACTCATTAGAAATATTAGGAGAAAATTCAGGATTATATTGGAGCGGCGCAGAATTAACTTCATTTCTTAATAATAGCAAATTTAGAAGCGAAAATAATAGCTGCATGTATTTAGACGGCCATTCTTCATTAGTTTCACATAATGTTTCCTTTTCATGTAAAATCAATCCTTCAATAAATCGAAGCACAATCTCCTTTTTCGATTCCAAATTTAATAATTCGTCCGATTCATTTAATCTACTGGGAAGTAGCCATATTTCTTGGATTTCTAGTTCTCCACTTGGAAGTCCAACAAATTTTGGGAACAATGTTCTCGATCTGAGCTTTTTTCTGAAAATATTTGTTATTAATCAGAATTCAATGAATATCCCTAACTCCGAAGTCACAATTAATTTCTCCGAATTTGAAAATTCTAGAACGATAACTTTGCCCTTTTCGGGATTTGATGAAATAGGCCCTTTTATCGGAAAAAGATGGAACTCTTCAGATTGGAGCGAAACCAATCAAGCCAATTTCTCTTGCAATTATGATGATACGGAAAATTCTTCTAATCCCGTAGATATCGATGAAGACAAGAATGTATTTTGTAGAATAGATTTAGATAAACAAAAACCATTCATAGTTTGGGAATTGCCCGAAGATAATCTTGAGGCTTCTTCCGGTTCAATAATCACCTTTTCAGCGAATAACAGTTTCGATTTAGATTTAGATAATCTTTCTTTTGAGTGGCATAGTAACTTAGATGGAAATTTATCTTCCGAATGCAATGGTAATGAAAATGGATCATATCTTATTGCCAATGAGAATAATATTTGCTTATCCGATGGCAATCATCAGATTACTCTCTATTTATGCGATTCTTCAAATAATTGCGTAAATGAAACTAGAAATCTAGTTTTACTAAATTCACCTCCAGTTCTAGTTGCAGAAGTTTTACATCCACACTATTCAGATTTAGGTAAAGTATTTCTAGGACAGACATCAACTTTGAAAATTTCCTTATCTGGTACTTCTGATAAAGAAGATCAACTTTGGTGCTGGTATGAGGCCCAGTGGGAAAATATTGACATAGACCCCAATAATCCAGTTTGTCCAGATGAATTTGAGATAAATTTCTCCGACTCACAAATGGAAAACTTCCTTCTCAATATTTATGCATATGATGGCTTCAATAATCCAGCAGTAAAAACCTTTGAAATAATTCTCTTCAATGAGTTGCCAATTGCAAATTTCACAATCAATAGAGATGGACCTAAGTCTTCAGATAAGATATATTTTGATGGCTCAGCTTCTATTGATCCGGAAGGAGACGAAATTAGATTTGAATTTCATTCATCAATAGATGGAGTTCTTACTTCAGGTTTGGAATCCAATGCAGTTGAATTTTACGGCCATCTTTCTAAGGGTATGCATGAAATTACCCTATTTGTTAGTGATAATTTAGCAGAACATAATAATCTTTGGAATACTCTTTCAACTAATATTCTTGTTTCAAATTCAGAACCAAGAGTAGCGATATCTGATGATATTATCGATTTTAATCTGGACTCTTCAGATATTATTTCATTTGAATTAATAAATTCAGGAGATTGGGATCTTTCCTGTTTTGATTTTCCGAATAATGGATCAGGATTTTATTGTAACCCAAATTTAACTCAAAGTTCAGATATAGTAAGTGTATTGTGGAAAAGTGATTTGATTTCAAATCCATTAAGTAATTCTTGGGAATTAGAAACAAGATTGCCTTCCGGAACCCATAATATTTCAATTTCGATAAATGATGGCTACGGAAAAGAAATTATAGATTTTATTATTATTACAGTATCTGAGTCAGCACCAATAATTTCAATCGAAAATTTCTCGACTCAAAATCCGATAAAATCTAATTCTCCTACTTCATTCGATTTAACTAAATCATTCGATGCAGACGGAGATTCTTTCACACTATCTTTACTTTCTAATATAGTTCCAAACCCAATATTAGAAAATGTACAATGTTGCAACACTTTAATCTCGAAATATTTGCCCGCAGGAAATCATAACTTAACATTTATTTTGACCGATTCAAATGGCAATGAAAGATTTCATTTCCAAAATCTTACCGTCCTCCCTTCTAATCCAATTTCTGTAATTACTGGATATTCTGATGGCGCGTATATTTCACCAGGACAAAACATAGGGTTATCATCTCAATCATTTGATTATGATGGAGATATCGTTCTTTTGCAGTGGATAGTTGACAATGAATTAGTTTCAGATAAAGAATCAGTTTCCTTATCTTTGAAGCCAGGAGAAAAAATTGTAGAACTTTTGGTAACAGACTCAAGAGGGGCCACATCTCTTGACAGCATTAATTTGACCATTGGATCTTCTGAACCCAAACTCAGTGATTTAAGCATCTCAATTAATGAAATTCAAGTTGGCACGCCGGTTGACACTCTGATAACTGTGCACCTATCCGATTTGGATGGTACTTGCGAAAAGGTCGTAGGTCAATTAATTTCAGGAGGAATTTCAGAAGAATTTTTACTAAATGATGATGGAATTAATGGAGATGAAATGGCTGGTGATAGTATTTTCTCTTATCGTTCATTTTTTACGGTAAATGGAGGAAAATTTGCAAAATTAGAAGTCTTTGCTATTGATAATTCAATAAACTATACCAAGAGTGTATTTACAATCCCTGTTACAGAAGAAAAACAAGATAATTTTCAGGATTTGTTTCAAAATGAGGTTATTTCAATCATTATGGTGCTAGTAGTTCTCTTTCTGATTATAGGACTAATTGTCCAAATAAGAAGGACCATTGAAATAAACAAAGATATGGAATTTATCGAATCTTGGTCTACATTTTCATCAGATAAAGAAAAATCTGATACTGCCCCTAATCATTTGAATCCCGAGGACCCCAAGGAGTAAGGCTTCTAGTCAACCCCAAACGATGAGTAAATAAAAATCTCAGATTTAATAACCCATCTCCCCAAGTATTTATTTCAGCTTCTCCCACTCTCTCTCTATAGGGAACACTAACTTCAACCGTCTTCTTCTTGCCCAAATATTTCCTAGCACGAATTTTAAACTCCTGAGATAATGGCATTCCATCGTGTTTTGGCCTTACTCGCTCATCATCAAAAATTGATTTCTTAAATACCCACATTCCACTCTGCGAATCATTAATTCCATACCAGTATAGAATTTTTGCAGTAATAGATAGTACCCAATTACCGAAACTATGCATGCCTGACATACTACCTTCTTCCGATCTCTTTAATCTATCACATGTTATCCATAGCAATTCTTCATCAATCAATTTCTTTACCAGAGAAGGCACCTCTTCTCCAGGATATGTACAATCTGCATCCATAGTTACTATTATGTCTCCCGTAGCCATCGCAAATCCGGTCTTATATGCCCTTCCATATCCCTTCCTGGATTCAAGATATACCGTAGCCCCCTCCGATTCCGCCAATTCCCTCGTGCGATCAGAAGAATTACCATCAATTATCAAGAATTCTAGATTCTCACACCATCCATCATTTGGTACCGATCGAATAGTATCAACTATCGCTGCTTCTTCATTTCTAGTGGGAATTACTACTGTGACATTTACTGGTAACTTATCGGACATTGGAATTCCGAACATAGGGGGTTTTTTCAACCATACTGTAAACCACCACTCCCGTTCTATTGAAGAATAGTATCTCTAGCGGAAGGCGGGGGCCCTGTATGCACATATGCCAATTAGCCGGAGAATATCCTAATAGATGGGGCGGTTTGGGGACTGCAGCTTACAATCTTTCCAAAGCATTGGCATCCAAAGGCCATAAGATTACTGTAATTACCCGAAAAGGTGGCGGCAGACATCCAAAAATTGAGGGTGTTGATGTAATAAAAGTAAAATGGGCAAAAATTCCCATGGAATTTACCAGATCTTTTGGCCGAAGAGCCCTAAAGGCTCTAGAAAAGTTACATAAAGAAAATCCAGTAGATGTAATTCACTTTCACGCACCATTAATTGCATGGAATGAAAATCAATTTAGAAAAGCCAATAGAATTGCCCCAATAGTAACTAGTCTTCATGGGAGTTGGTTGGGAGAAAGGACAGGGCTACTAACAAGTGCAGAGTTTGGAGAGCCTGGAACTTGGGGGAATATTAATGATATAGGAATCAGAATGTTTGCAAACCATTATTCTAAGTTTGAAAATATTGCAATTAATAATTCAGAAATTTGTGTAGCAAATAGTATTGCAACAAAAAACGATTTCAAAATAAACTATAATCCTCCTACTGATTGGGACTGCGAGTCTATATTATGGGGAATAGATGCACAACTTTACAGACCAATGCATTCTGATTCAGAAGATGATTCCGTTAGGGCCAATGAAATTAGAAGGAAATACAAAATAGATAATAATGCAAATCTGATACTAGCAGTTGGCAGACTTGCTGCCAGAAAGGGCCACGGCTTCCTAATATCATCATTCTCAGAATTATTGAAACGATTGCCAAACTCTCATTTGGTAATTATTGGCAGAGGAAATTTGAGAAAAAAACTTCTAAGAAGAGTCAAGAAACTCTCCATTCAAGATTCAGTAAGTATTCTCCCGGGAATGTCATTTGAAAAAATCGCGGAATGGTATAGAATTTCCAATATCATTGTATATCCCTCGTTTTACGAAGGACAAGGACTGATTCCTTTAGAATCAATGGCTTCCGGAACTCCCTGTCTGGCTTTCGATATGCCGCCATTAACAGAAATGATAGATGAATATGTAGGTGGGCTATGTGAGATGGATATAAATTCTTTAGCAAAATCAATGCACGATTTACTTTCTTCAGATCAAATCAGTAATTTAGGTTCAGCAGGAAGGCATAGAGTACTCGACAAATTCACTATAGAAGGTAATGCAGATGATTTTATTTCCGTATATGATAGGGCAATTTCTAAGAAAAAATCTAGGGAACCATTCATTGACTAAATACTCCTCCGATGTCCATGGGTGGTACCGAGAAAAGTGAAAGGAGCTACAATGTAGAACTCAGTTCTGCCGCAAATACATTAATTATAGGAGTTCTAACAATAATTTCCCTATATTACCTCCAAGTCATCTTACTTCCTTTATCCGTTGCAACAATTCTATACATGCTAATTTTACCTTCAGAAAAATACCTTTTCAATAAAATTGGAAATTCTTTCGCAGTATATGCAACTCTTGCATTTTTCACATTCTTAATTGCCTATTCAATTTCAAACCTGTTATATTCTGAATTATCTCAATTCATAGATAAAGATATACCCGAACTACAATCTAGATTAGAGCAGAAGCTGGATGATCTCTCAAAACTTACAATAAATGGAGTAGAAATCGGATCCGCAACCAGCTTAATCAACGAATTCGCATCTTCGGAAAGAATAAATTCTTTTGTTGCATGGCTTGCAGGAAATCTAGCTAGCTTATTTTCTAATTCAATAACAGTATTTATTCTTCTAGTTTTCCTAATTTTAGAGGGAGGGACATTTCCAGATAGATTAAGAGCAGCGAGTCCTTCTTTATATCTTCGGATGGAAAAAATAGTATCTAATTCAAGTGATGCAGTGAATAATTATATTCTGGTTAGATTCTTTATTAGCATAGGCCAAGCATCTGTTTGCACGATTATTATGATTATTTTCGGAATTCCCGGGATTATGGTTTGGGGAATCTTGTATGCAATTTTGGAATGGATTCCAGTTATTGGTGCTGCCGCAGCTACTATCCCACCTGCAATTGTCGCCTTTCTCTGGCTTGATCCTTTAACGGCATTAGTCATGTCTGTAATGCTCATAGTCAATTGCTCAATTTTTGCTAGTTTCATCGAACCACAAATAGCAGGAGATAAACTAGGCCTAAGTCCTTTAGTTCTTATTCTAAGTTTAATGGGATGGGGCGTACTTTGGGGGCCAGTAGGCCTAATTACTGGTCCTGTATTGACAGTAGTTGTAAGAATAATGTTAGAAGAAAGTGAAAGCCTACGTCCTTATGGAATAATGTTAGGTAAAAAATCCGGCTATTCTGAAGAGTAAAAATTCGGAATTATCACAATCAATTTACCAGTTGATTTAATGCATATCTCTCCATCTTTGCAAATATTATGCAGTCCCAAAGTTGAAAATTCTAATTTCTGATTATCAATTTCCCATTCCCCTCCAGAAATAGTTACAGATTCAGATTTTGACATTGAAAAAATAGAAAATTTCATTCCTGGGTCCAAATTAATTTTCAAAACTCCATCTTCAGGATGATATCTATGCGAAATTCTATCCTTATGAATTGCACGAATTTTACATCCAAGCTTAGCTTCATACATAGATGCCCAAATACCCAAGATATGTTCAGCTGATCCGCCATCTACTCCCAAAATATCAATTTCATCATATCCTCTTCCAATTAGTAGATCTAATGACTTCGTTAAATCACTTCTTGACTGATCGTATAATTCAGTCATTGGAACATCGAATATTTTCAAATCAACTGAATCCATATCTCCCAATATTTCATCTACCTTCACACCCATACTGTGTGCGATATTTGCCCCACCATCTATTCCAAAAATTGTAATTCCGTCCCGAGTCATTGTTTCAGTAATCCTAATGTCCGGAGGGTCTCCATTACACCATAGTATTGCTCTCATATTATCTCCTATCTTGAATGACTTTTCCGTCCGAAAGAAGAATAATATCATCTAATTTAGCTGTAGGATTTTTCATAACGCCCTTTAGGTTAAATCCCACGGAAACGGACCCTCCTAATGCTACATTATCTCCAAAACCAAAGTATGCCGTCCCCCTAGTTACTTGATCTTCTAACTTATTTCCAATAATCGAGGCTCTACTATTCATCCCAAATCCAAATTCCGCTAAATTATTCACCAATTCTTTTTTACCCCCTCTTTGACCACTTTTTATCAATTCAAGGATTGATCTGAACTCTTCTGCTTCCTTGCCACCTTTTATTCCAGTAATCAATCCCGACTCAATATCTAGAGTCAATGGCTCTGAAATGATATTTCCTTCCCAAGAGCCATCGATAACAATTCTTCCATTTGCAGACTTTTCTTCAGGCATTACAAAAATCCTTCCTGCTGGAAGATTACAAACTTGTCCTGGTCTATTACAAATTCCACCATCTAACAATATCCATCTATTTCCAGTTTTGAATGAAATATTGGTGCCCCCTTCTGTTGAAACTTTTACATTTCTCTTCCTCCTAAAAATAGAGTTCATGGAGGAAATTTCTCTCTGCAATGCTCCAAAGTCTGCAGTCATACCACCTTTGGCCATCATTTCTCTAGTAACTCCTGGCATGGAAACAATCCTAGCTCCATCTTTACTAGCGTTAGCTCTGGCCCTAGTATGCGTTAATGATTTTACAGTTGCAATAACTATGGCTCGATTTTTTCGCATTAACTCAGAGATAGGTGCTGGTGGTTCTTTTCCAGATCTATTTCCTTCAGGCATCATTACTAACATTATTCTATCTGTTACCTCAGCAGCAGCTTCATAGATTGCCTGACCAATCTCAGAAGTAGTAGGATCAGTAATTATGAGGCAATCCTCTTCTCTTCTTAACTGCAATGTCGTTCTAATTATGGATCTAGATGTAGTAAGAATTTCATCTGAAATTCTAGTAATGTTTTCTGAATTATCTTCCATTATTTTCTCACCGATTTTTCACCAATTTAAACTGCAATAGTTACATGCCATTTTCCATTTCGGAAATGTGGCATTATTGGTCCACCATGTTCAGCAGACGCTATTATTCCATTAGGTGAGAATTTATTTATCATTTTTAATGCTTCAGTTAAGTCCTGCCAATCGTCAAAAATAATCTCACATCTGTATTTATGTACCATCTCATCTGCCAAGCCATCCATAACTTGAACGGTCGAAACTTGTAAATTTGTTTGGCAGTCATACCACTTCCCTAACTTGTATCCCATAGTGTCGAGAAAGCAATGTAGTACTAGAAAAAATCGGAACTTTGTCCCGATTATATGATTTCCAAAGTCTTACTTCTGTTTGTTATTTCGGCGAAAATATCCGCTATAAAGTCATTTAAAGGAACATCATTCTTCTGCCTTCCATCCCTGGCTCTTATCGAAACGGTTCGAGTTTTTTCTTCTTCATCACCAATTATTATCATGTACGCCGGCCTCATTTTTCTATGAGTTCTAATCTTCTTTCCGATGGTATTGTCCGAATCATCCAATTTTACTCTAACTCCAGCAGTCTCCAATAAATTCTTGACTTCGTTTGCATATTTTTTATGTTTTTCAGATATTGTAATTGCTTGTACTTGGATAGGAGAAAGCCAAGTTGGCAGATTTCCTGCTGTATTTTCCAATAAAAATGCGGAGAATCTTTCATGTGTACTTAGAGGCGCCCTATGAATAACAAAAACTTCTCCATTTTCAGATCCAGTTTCATCCATGAATGAAAGCTCAAATCTTTCTTTTGCCGCAAAATCTAACTGTATTGTGGCCATACTTTCCTCCCGCCCTAATGCAGTTTTAAATTGAATATCTATTTTTGGACCGTAAAATGCAGCTTCTCCCTTCACTTCTTCATAATCTATCTCCAAATTGTCAAGAATTGCCCTTAGATAATTTTGAGTAGATTTCCAATTTTCTGGCTGATCAATATATTTATCCTTTTTTTCTTCATCCCATAAAGAAAGTCTTAGGTGATAATTATCAAATCCAAAAGTATCATAATATTCTTTTGCCATTAAAATATTTGATTCAACTTCTGATGCAACTTGATCTAGTGTACAATAGATGTGTGCATCATTCATTGATAACATCCTAACTCTCAATAGTCCAGCTAAGGTACCAGATAATTCATTCCTATACACAGTTCCATATTCCGCAATTCTAAGGGGTAATTCTCTATATGAACGTTTTTTATTTTTAAAAATTCTATGATGCATTGGGCAATTCATAGCTTTAATGTAATATTCGCCATCATCCATTTCCATTGGCGGATACATTCCATCAGCATAATGTGGCAAGTGTCCACTGGCTTCGAACAATTCTTTTTTTCCAAGCACAGGGGTAGTGACCCTCACATACCCATAGGAATCCTCTGTTTCTAAAGCAAATTTTTCTATCTCAGACTTCATAATCTCCCCATTCGGGAGCCAAACTGGTAGCCCTCTACCAATCATTTCATCAATCATATACAATTCCATTTCTTTACCAATCTTCTTATGGTCTCTTTTTCCGGCTTCTTGAATTTGTTTCTGTCTTTCTTTCAATTCTTCTTTAGAAGAATAGCACATTCCATATATTCTAACTAGAGATTCTTTTTCCCTATCTCCCTTCCAGTAAGCTTGACTAGTGCTAGTTAACTTAAACCAACGCAGATAAGAAGTACTGGGAACATGTGGACCTCTACATAAATCTACAAAATCTCCTTGCTTGTAAACTGAGGAGCCCATTTCATTTCCTATTTTTTCATTCATAATTTGAATTTTAAATTTATTATCGCTAAACATTTTCCTAAGAGAATCATTATCTATTTCTTCCCTAAAAATCGAGTGATTTTTTCTGATATGTTCATTCATTCTTTTTTCTATCTGTTTTAATCCATCATCTCCAATAGGTTCCATGAAGAAGTCATAATAGAATCCGTGATCAATTGGTGGCCCAATCGTTGGCATAGCTGCAGGAAATAACTCTGTTACAGCTTGAGCGAGTAAATGGGCACAAGAATGACGAATGATGTATGACCCTTCAGGAGAATCTCCATATATCGGCTCTATGGTACAATTATCTTCAACTTCAAAACAAAAATCTCGTTCTTCATTATTCACCAATGCAGCTATGATGTTCGCTTTCTTGCCATATACATTTTTGACTACTTCTCCAACCGAAATGCCCGAAGTATATTCATGTTCTTCATGATTAACTTTAACCAAAACCATTCCCATCTTAGTCACCTATAGTTATCCAAAAGAGGGCATTATTCTAAATACGTTCGCCGAATAATACCTCATTCTATTGTAATTTGAGTTCCCGCATCTCCTGCAATCATTGCTTCAATATCTTCCAATGAACCAATTACAGCTCTTTCTCCCGTCCTTCTAACAAAATCACAAGCAGCTTCAACTTTTGGAGCCATTGAACCCACTTCAAACTCCAGTAAATCTAATTTCTCAGGTGTGGTATGCTTAATAATTTCAGAATTTTTGACCTCCCAGTCTTCGTACACTCCTTTTGCGTCAGTAGCTAAAATCAAAAGACGAGCATTTAGTTGTCTAGCTAATAGTGCACTAGCACGGTCCTTGTCAATTACAACCTCTACTCCTTCCAAATTACCCTCTTTATTGTATACAGTGGGTATTCCTCCACCACCAGCACAGATTACGACTGTCCCCTTTTCTAGTAACCAGTGAATAGGCCTGAGCTCAAATATTCTATGGGGTTCCGGAGAAGGGACTACTCTTCTCCACATTTTCCCGTCTTTAGCAATTTCCCATTTTTTTTCCTTTGCAAGTTTTTGTGCTTCTTCTTTGTTATATCTTGGTCCTATTGGTTTTGTGGGATTTCTGAATGCCGAATCTTCAGGATCTACTTCAACCATTGTAAGTACGGTTGCGAACGGAATCTCTACCGGTAATAGATTACCTAGCTCCTGCTCTATAAGATAACCTAACATTCCTTCGGATTGAGCACCTAAAATATCCAAGGGATATTCTGATTTTTTTTCATATGAAGCCGCTTGAAGGGCTAATAGGCCAACTTGAGGGCCATTTCCATGAGTTATCACAAGTTGATTTTTTGAGATTAATGGTGCAAGAGATTTAGCAGCAATTTTTACATTTTTTCTCTGATTTTCAATTGTCATCTCTTCTCCCCTCCTTAGAAGTGCATTACCTCCTAGGGCCACCACCACTCGCATATACTGCCTGCGAGGCATATAGCGATAATAACGACCTTCCTTTCCGCTCACATATGACTCGCATAGGAGTACTGGTAAATCCAGATGCAGGTTTGGGTGGTAAGCTAGGTTTGAAGGGGAGCGATGGTCAAGCAGATATTGCTAGATCAATGGGGGCAGAAGATAGATCAGGGCCTAGGATGGAAAAAATGCTTTCGTATTTCTTTTCTATCAATAGAGCAGAAAATCTAGAATGGATAACTAGTGATGGAAGAATGGGAAGTGATTGGTTTCCTAACGAATTAAAAGATAAAATTCAATTTCTTCATAAATCGAAGGGAAAAACTTCTGCTTCTGATACCAGTGAAGCAGTAAAAATACTATTAGAATCCAATATTGATATACTAATATATGGAGGAGGGGATGGTACAACTAGAGACATAGTCAGTAATTTACAGAAAAATAACCATCCTAAACTACCAATCATCGGAGTTCCATCAGGGGTAAAGATGCATTCGGGTTGTTTTGCAGCTTCTCCCAAAGCCGCAGCTGAAGTCTTATCATCTTGGATTAGGGGGGATTTACTGATTTCTAATACGGAAGTTTTGGACCTTGACGAAGAAAAATATAGACAAGGAGAATGGATAGTTAGACTATATGCTGAAGCAATGACTCCAAACTCCCCTAAATGGATGCAAGGATCAAAGGAATTAATTCAAACCGACTCCGAGGAAGAAATTATTCATGGAATTAGTGAACATATTTATGAGACATTCGTTAAAAAAGATAGAATGATAATATGGGGTTCAGGTGGTACTCTAAGTACAATTGGTCAAATTCTCAGTTTCAAATTAACAACTCTAGGAATAGATATTTCTGTAGGAAATTCTCAAATCGCAACGGATGTAAATGAACAACAATTAATTCAAAATATTCGAAATCATTCTGGTCCTATATCATTACTACTATCTCCAATGGGCGGTCAAGGTTTCTTAATAGGTAGAGGGAACTTACAGATATCTCCTAAAGTAATAACTATGGTTGGCATCGAGAATATTATCGGAATAGTTACTCCTTCAAAATTACTTAGCGTCAGGAAACTTAGAATTGATTCAGGCGATGATGAATTAGATACTGAATTTTCAAAACTAAAATATATGAAGGTGATTCAGGGATATAGAACAACTAGAATATTGCCTATTGATGTAAATTAAATTTCTAAGCCGCTAGCTGCCATCAATAATCCTAGGAAAGGTGGACTTGGATTGCCTGGTCTAGATTTAAATTCTGGATGATATTGAGTTCCTACAAAATAAGGATGATCTTCTAATTCCATAATTTCGCACCTTTCTCCAGTTTCATCTTTCCCGACAAAAATTAATCCCGCCCCTTCAATCTGTTCTATTAATTCTGGATTGACCTCGTATCTGTGCCTGTGTCTTTCATTCACGAATTCGACATTGTTATACAATTTTTTCATTTTACATTCTCTCAGAAATGGAGTAGGCTTAGTTCCTAATCTCATCGTCCCTCCCATATGCGTTTTCGATATTTCTGGCATAAAAATAACAGCAGGAATTTTTGTATCCTTTTCAAATTCAGTAGAATTAGAATCTTCCATAGATAGAACATTCCTACAAAATTCAATTGTAGCTACTTGTAGACCTAAGCAAACTCCAAGATAGGGGATATTATTTTCTCTAGCGTACTGTGCAGCTTTAATTTTCCCTTCAATGCCTCTTATTCCGAATCCACCAGGAACCAAAATTCCATCAGCATTTTTGAGTATTGACCACGAAGAATTAAATTTTTCGGGATTAGATTTCTCCGTTTCATTATCTAATTCAGAAGACTCAATCCAATCAATCACTAATTTTCTATTGACTTTGAATGATGCATGCTGAAGGGCTTTAATAACACTCAGATAAGCATCAGATAGTTCTGTATATTTTCCGGCGACTGCTATGTGTACTTCTTCTGCATCTTCCAAGGAATCGACATGATCCGCCATCTCTTTCCATTCATTCAGAATTTCCCTATTTTCGGGTACATTGAAACCCAACTTCAAACCAAGTAATTCCGTTACTCCTTGCATATCCATCATAATAGGAACTTGATAAATATTTGAAACATCATGCGCCGAAATAACTTCATCAGGAGATACGTGACAAAAAGCTGCAATCTTATCCCTAGTATCATCAACTAATGGACTATTTGATCTACAAACAAGCATGTCAGGATTTATTCCTAGGCCTCGTAAATCTTTCACAGTATGTTGAGTAGGTTTTGTTTTCTGTTCTCCAACTGGGCCCATTACTGGAATTAAACTAACATGTACAAATAATATATTTTCTTTACCGACTCTGAATTGAAATTGCCTTAATGCCTCAATGAAAGGCGCACTTTCAATATCTCCTACAGTGCCACCTAATTCAATTACGCACGCATCAGGTTTTTTTCCATTACCATCGCTAGGGATATGAGAGACTCGTTCTATCCAATCCTGAATTTCATCCGTTATATGAGGAATTACCTGAACGGTCTTTCCAAGATAATCTCCACGTCTCTCTTTTTGAATTACAGAATCATATACTTTACCAGTTGTAATATTATTATCTTTGGTCAAACTTATATCCAAGAATCTCTCATAATTTCCCAAATCCAAATCTACTTCTCCACCATCATCCAGTACGAAAACCTCGCCATGTTCGAATGGCGACATTGTACCCGCATCCGTATTCAAATAAGGGTCAATTTTCACAGCAGTTACTCTCAATCCAGCACTTTTTAACAATACACCAATGCTACTGGCGGTCACTCCTTTACCTAATCCCGAAAGAACTCCGCCCGTCACTACTACATACTTCATACTATCAACGGGGTTGTTAGCAGTTGCCAAAGGCATATGAATATTGGCTTGAAATTTAACATCGGCAATACTTTAATTTCAAGTATCTATACATTTAGGAGTAGCTGTGAACTCGTACGAGGGAAGCAAAATTTTAGTAACCGGCGCACTAGGTCAGATTGGTACCGATTTAACAGAGGCACTGAGGGATAAATATGGCAAGAGTTCCATAATTGCTACAGATATTCGTTTTATCGATGACCATCCATCCGTCGAAAATGGAATTTTCGAAAAATTAGATGTTTTGGATTTTGAAAACTTAGTAAATATATGTAATGAGCATGATATCGGAACAATTTACCATCTGGCAGCACTACTTTCTGCTGTAGGTGAGAAAAACCCAGAAAAGTGTAAGAAAATCAATGTTGGTGGAACAGTTTCCATTCTTGAAGCAGCAAAAGAACTCTCCCTCAAAGTATTCGCACCTTCATCTATAGCAGTATTTGGACCAGATTGCCCTAGTCATGCATCTCAGTCTTCTCCTCTAAATCCAACAACGGTATATGGCCAAACAAAAGTAACAGGAGAAAGATTAGCTAAAGAATACTGGGAATTATATGGAGTAGATACCAGAGGAATAAGATATCCCGGACTGATTTCGTACAAATCTCCGCCCGGCGGTGGAACTACCGATTATGCAGTAGAAATTTTTCATTCCGCATTAAATCAAGGTCACTACGAGTTCTTTGTTGGGCCAAATACAAGACTACCTATGCTATATATGGATGATGCAATTAGAGCTACCTTATCATTAATGGATTCCCCATCTAAATCATTAGGAATTTATAGATCCGGTTTCAATGTTTCAGGAATTTCATTTACGGCCAAAGAATTAGCAGAAAAAATTGAGAATAGAATTGATGGATTCACCTATAGTTTTGCTCCAGATCACCGCCAAAAATTCGCTGATTCATGGCCTGATTCTATCGATGACTCTATCTCACGCGATGAATGGAATTGGCATCCAGAATTTACTTTAGACTCTATGATAGAAGCTATGTTTGAAGGCATCCAGAATAATTAATCTTCATTGGATTCCCAATCCGGAGTACCAATTTCGGTTTTCGCCCAAAGAATATCATCAATCCTAAGTACACTAATTACTGCCTCAGTTACCTCAATTAAGGATTGCTTGAAAACAAATGATGGCTCAATAATCCCACTATTTTCCATATCTGCATTGTTTCCATCAATTACGTTCATACCCATCCAAGGTCCATTAATCGTTTGTTCAGCAGAAAGAGACAGAATTGCATCTACAGGATCGACTCCTGAGTTTTCAGCCAAAACTCTAGGGATAACTTCTAGCGCGGCTGCAAAAGCCTCAATGGCCATTTGTTCTCTACCGGAATGAGTTTGTGCAAAATTTCTAAGATGCCTCGCTAGATGAGTTTGAATGGCCCCTCCGCCCGGAAGTAATTCCGAATTCCTATTTAGTTTGGAAGCCACCCCTAGAGCATCATCAAATGCTCTTTCTACTTCTTCACGTTTTTCAGGAGTAGTCCCTCTAATTGCAATTGTCATACCGCCCTTCAAAATCCCAATTATTGTTGTATATTTTACCTCTGATATTATCTCTTCATGTCTACTGAAATATTGCCCAATATCCGAATTTTTAAGTTTAGAAATATCTCTACACATTTTTGCCCCAGTTACAAAACTAAGTAACTCTATATCTTCTCTTTCAAATCTTCTATAGGCTACAATTCCAGCCTTTGTAAGCATCGTAATTGCCTCATCTGCTATCCCATCTCTAACAATTAACAAATCCACTTTCTCTTCAACTAATTTATTAATCTGAGTCTCTAGTTTCTCCCTACTCCGTTTATGAAACTCCTCTATCGCCCCCGGGGAACTAATTTCAATTTCTGCTTCAATTTCTAATTTCTGATTTTCTAATCCGCCATCAATTATGGCCAGTCTGCCCTTATTAGAAGTAGACTTTGCTGACATGTCCACTCTAGTTTTTGGAATCATTAGTCCTTGAATGATTTCTGTATCGACCACAGTCCCCTCATTCAATTGAAGCCTCTTTACTCTTATTCTATCATTATCAAGAGAATTATCTGAAACTTCTAAATCATTAGCAGCTTCGATTGCTAACAAGGCCAATCTATCACCAAGAGCAGAATCTACCTTTCCCGATAGTACAGTTTTTATTACACTATTCTTATTTTCCTCACTTATGGGTTTAGATTGTAATTTTATTTGATCCAAACATTCACTCATAGCAAGCTCAAATCCTCTGATAATTATAGTTGGATGAACGCCCATTTTTACTAATTCCAGAGCATTTTGTAGCATCTCTGAAATAATCAATATGGTAGTAGTAGTTCCATCCCTGGCCGATCTATCTTGAGATGCAGAAGCTCCAATCAACAATCTTGCAGTGGGATGATCTACCTTAGCTTTCTCTAGAACTGTAGCTCCATCATTCGTAACTGTAATTTCTCCGCCTTCACTAATTAGCATCTTATCAAGGCCATTTGGGCCCAACGTTGATCTTACTGCTCCCGCTAATCCTTTTGCAGCCTTGATATTGTTAATTAGCGCAGATTTTCCGACTAATCTTTCAGTATCATCTAACGCTACACTCTCTTCAGATTCCACCACAATTCTATCCAAAACAAAGCTACGTTTTAACCCGTTCATTGTAATATTCAGAAAATCTATGATATTTCTTCCGTGCTATTCAAATACCTCCTAATGTTCCCACTATACAACCAACGGTTGACTAGTGATATTATGGAAGATAAAAATTCAGATGATATAGATCAAAAAATACTCGAAGAAATGGTCAGAGTTTTCGAACAAATGGGAATGCCCGTTGATATCAAGACACTGAGATCCATGTTTGAACAAGTAAGAGGGCAATTTGAAGCAATGGGTGTCGATTTTAACAAAGTCGAGATGGGCGAACTAAGGGATAACGAAAAACCCGAAGATTTTGTTAAGCGTATGGAATCAGTATTTGACGCGTCCGATGGATTTGGTGAATTCATAAAGAAAATGGGCGTTAACATCAAAGTAAAACAGTCAGAACCCGAAATTCAAGTAAATGTCGATGAGAAAAATCAGGATTCAGGGGATGATTCTATTCCAGAAGAGGACATATATATCACTGAAAATAATATGAATTTAATTATAGATATCTCAAAGTTTACAGAAGTCAATAATGAAAATCTAGAACTTAGCTTAACTGGAGGAGGTGAAGTTCTGCAACTACTTCGTACTACGCAACTTAGACCTTTTAAAGCGTATGTTTTACCTAGAATAGCTAAAGGCCAACCGTCTTGGACACTAAATAATGGAATATTAGATATCACATTCGAACTTAAATAAAAATTTTCGGAAATAGGAATTGATAAAATGAGTACATCAGTAATTGGAATAGATTTGGGAACTACAAATAGCTGCGTTGCAACAATTGAAGGTGGGAAGGCAGTAGTCATCCCTAATTCTGAAGGCTCTAGGACTACACCAAGCGTAGTCGCCTTTTCAAAAGAAGGTGAACGCTTGACAGGAGTGACAGCAAAGAGGCAAGCAGTCACCAACTCCGAAAGAACTGTAATTTCAGTTAAGCGAGAAATGGGCACCAAATGGACAAAAGAAATTGATGGCGAAATCTATTCTCCACAGGAAATCTCAGCATTTGTTTTGCAAAAATTAAAGTCCGATGCAGAAGAATACTTAGGTACTGAAGTCAATCAAGCAGTCATCACATGCCCAGCTTACTTCTCTGATGCACAAAGAAAGGCCACTAAAGATGCAGGACGAATAGCTGGACTAGAAGTATTACGTATAATCAACGAACCTACTGCAGCAGCTTTGGCTTACGGAGTAGACAAGGATGATGATCAGACCATATTGGTTTATGATTTGGGTGGCGGAACTTTTGATGTATCAATTCTAGAAATTTATCAAGTCGATGGACAACCCCAGATTGAGGTTAAGGCCACTAGTGGAGATAATAGACTTGGCGGGGACGACTTTGATGATGTAATAATTAAATGGGTAATTTCAGAATTTAAGAAGTCTACTGGAATCGATTTATCTAAGGATCTACAAGCAGTAAGTAGAATCAGAGAGGCATCAGAAAAAGCCAAGATAGAACTATCTGGAACAGCAACTACGCAAATTAATCTTCCATTTATCACAATGAATGATGGCCAACCTGAACACTTGGATATCTCACTATCCAGATCCAAATTCGAAAAACTAATTTCCAACCTGATTGAAAAGACAATGGCTCCAACTAGACAAGCAATGAAGGATTCAGGTCTTAAGAAAGGTAATGTAGACAAAGTTCTGTTAGTAGGTGGATCTACTAGAGTCCCTGCAGTACAGTCAGCAATAGAAAAAGAAGTAGGCAAGGCCCCATTTAAAGGAATTAATCCTGATGAAGCTGTAGCTATGGGGGCTGCCCTTCAAGCCGGAATTATCGTGGGAGATGAAGGAGTTACCGACGTCCTTCTGCTTGATGTAACTCCACTTACTTTGGGAATAGAGACACTAGGAGGAGTTACCACTACAATGATAGAAAGAAATACCACCATCCCATCTAGGAAATCAGAGACATTCTCTACTGCTGCAGATAATCAGCCAGCGGTTGAAGTTCACGTATTACAGGGAGAAAGAGAATTTGCTAAAGATAATATTACTCTAGGCCGATTCCATCTTACGGGAATTCCTGCAGCCCCTAGGGGAATTCCCCAAATTGAGGTAACTTTCGATATCGATGCAAATGGCATTGTTAACGTGTCCGCCAAAGATATGGGGACTGGAAAAGAACAATCAATAAAAATTGAAAGTCAAACATCCCTTTCAGAAGATGAAATCCAACAAAAAATCTCCGAAGCAGAAAAATTTGCCGATGAAGATAAGAAGAGAAAAACAAAAGTCGAGTTGAGAAATGCTGCAGATAGTGTACTTTATCAGACTAAAAAGATGCTAGATGATGCCGGAGAAAAACTTAGTGAAGAAGATAAAGATCCAGTAATGGCCAAACTAGATGAACTTGAATCATTAATCATCAAAGATGAACAATTAATTGAATTAGATGAAATTGATGAGGCATCAATTCAGGCTAAGATGAGTGAATTAGAACAATCAATGCACGGAATTTCTACAAAATTATACGAAGCTGCCGCAGCTGAAGTATCCGAAGAAAAAGAAGATACCGAAGATGAGGAAATCGTTGAGGCCGATTTTGAAGTAGTAGATTCAGAGGATGAAGATTAGTTTATTCGCTATTAATTAGCTCAAATAGAGTTCTTACATGAACTCCAGAGACGCCATATTGAAAAAGCGGATTACTACTTTCAGATCTAGCTTTAGATCCAGGTCCCCATGCCGTTCCTGCAATATCCAAATGGACCCAAGGAATTTTCTTCTCATCTTTATCAAAATTCCTATTCGGGACGAAAAATTCTAGAAATGCCGCAGCACTATTTGAGGAACCTGCTCGACCACCTATTGAGCCATTTCTAATATCCGCAAACGCGGAATCGGTCATATATTTTCTAAATTGAGAATTTAGTGGCATCCTCCAGACCGATTCTCCACACCTTTCTGCAGCAGACTTTACTCTATTTGCTATGGCATCATCATTAGACCACATTCCAGAAATCTGATTTCCCAAAGCAACTACAATAGCTCCAGTTAGGGTGGCCAAATCAATAATATATTCTGGATCAAACTCCCCGGCTTTCCACAATCCATCCGCTAAGACATTCCTGCCTTCAGCATCAGTACTAAAAACTTCCACGGTCTTCCCAGAATAAGTCTTGAATACATCTCCAGGCCTATATGAACCAGAGCCAGGCATATTTTCAGCTAGACACACGATACCATTTACTCGCCTTTTGTAGCCAGTAGAATGTAGTGCATCCATCAAACCAAAAACAGTTGCCGCCCCACACATATCATACTTCATATCCCACATCTTATTGGTGGGCTTTATCGAAATTCCACCTGTATCGAAAGTTATGCCCTTTCCCACAATACAAGGTCTTCGCACATCCTTATCCGACTTCGGATTTAGAGTAAATATTACCATACATGGTTTCTTATCGCTACCTTTTCCAACATTTATCAGACCTCCCATGCCCAACTCTTGTAGCTTATCCCAATCCAGGATTTCAACTTCTACATTTTCTCTAGTGGACGACCAGTCCATGGCTCTCCTTGCAAACTCCATTGGATATAGGACATTTGCAGGCTCATTTCCCAAATCTCTTGCCAAGTGTACGCCGTTTACCACTGAGTGAGTAATTTTCAATTGTAGATTCAAATCTTGTTGATATCTATTACTCGTTTGAAAATCTATATTCCATTGATCTGAGATATAATCATCGCCCAAATCTTGATGTTCAATAAATTCATAATCTCTTATCATCATTCCCTCAGCAAAATCATTCATCATCTGAAGATTCCAGCCGGTTGTAAATCTCACCTTTACTATTATTCCCCTTTTCTTTGAAAGAGAAGCCATTACTCTTGCACCAGTATTCCTAGAAACTTTATGAGTCAATTTTTCCTTTTTACCCATCCCCACCAAAAGTATCCTGCAACCCGGAGTCCAAATCGCCATCCTTCTACCTATTTTCGCTTTGAATTCCCCCGAAGAAAATGCCTCTCTAACAAGAGATCTTTGAGTTCTACTTAATCCAGTCAATGCATTATTAGGTACTTTCAAAATACTTTCAAAAAAAGGTAAAATCAATTGATTTCCAACTTCACCGAAATTAGAGTTAGTCCATTCCATATTTATATCAAAATTTGCGATTCCGTCATCATATACAAATTATTGTACTATAAATTTATAATTTTAGTACTATTTTGAATTTTTATATGTATTTTTTGCATGACATGATAGAATTTTTTTAGCTATCAAAGCAGCACTAAATTCCGTCAATGTACCTTCTTTACTGGGGACTATCTCATTAATATCGGCACCAATAATTTTTCTCTTTTCCGAATCAAATAGTCTTTCAATAATTTCTACTGCACCCCAGTGAGAAATTCCTCCCGGAAAAGAAGTCCCTGTAGTCGGAACAATTTTCCCATCCAAACCATCACAATCAAATGTTAACCAAATTTCACCTTCCAAGCCTTCAATTCTTTCAATCATTTCTGCCCATTTTGTGCTGTCAGATAAAGATAGCAAATCTCTCGCAAACCATGTTTCAATATTCTCATGTTTTTTTATGAATTCATCTTCTTCTCTGCTAATCCCTCTGACTCCGATTTGGAATATATTTCCGATTCCTAGATCGAAAATTCTTCTAATAACGGTTCCATGTGAAAATTTTTCTCCGTTCAACGAATCCCTTAAATCTGCATGCGCGTCAATTTGAACAATAGTTAAATCAGATAAATCTTTAATTTTTGATTTTTCTAGGTATTCAAAAATTGGGAGTAGAATTCCGTGCTCCCCTCCTAGTATTAGAGGGAAAATATTTTCATCAAACCAAGGGCCTACATAATCAGAAATTGAATCTAACTGCTCTCTGAGACTAGGTGCTTCAGAACTCCAAGGTTCTGCAGTATGGATTTTTATCCCACAGGGCAAATCTTCTGGTAGAATTGGATCAAATATCTCTACCTGAGAACTCGCATCAATACATGCCTTGGGACCCATTTCTGTTCCTCTTCCATAGCTAATTGTCATTTCTAAAGGGACTGGAAGAATTACAAAATCCCATGGGCCCTGTTTCGACTCTTCTAATCCCAAAAATGTTTGATTCATGTCGTCCACATACATTCCAAAGAGAACTAGGAAATAACTAATTGGGGAAAAATATATTTTGACTCAATCAGTGAGACAATTGAAATATATTCGCATCTCTTTGTAGCTAAGGTGCGTACATGGGACTGACACTAGCTCAATTAACTCAAGCCATCAAAAGTAAGGTAGATCTGGATATGGAGACGACAGTAGCGGAATCAATAGCAGAACATGCACTCGGATTTTTCGGTTTTTCTAATAGAATAATTGATAACGCGCTAGAGCCAACCGACAGAAATCTTTTCTATCAATTACAAGATTATGATTTACTAACTACTGAATCAGAGGAAACTACTCTCTGGGATGGTAGGGAGTGGAGAATTCATTACTGGAAATTTAAATCTAATGCAGCTAAAATTGTTGCAGATGCAGAAGCAGAGAGAAAAAGACGTGCATTGGAAGAAGACCCTTATGCTCAAATTTATGACGGAATGCCAGCTGATTTATGGAGAGAAAGATCTGGCGTTGACGATGATTATGAAGAGCCATTATTCTAAAAAAGTCTACATCATTACAGGCATTGGTTGAAATGCAACGAGTCTCAGAGGGGTTTGTGAATAGGGCCGGTGCGATTACTTTAGTCGCTTCATTACTGTTAATATCCTTGCCTAACCAATCTGCTATAGCATCAGAAAATCCCCTAAGGGAATGCAATATCATAGTTGATTGGGAAGAGGAATGGGAGTTAGATGATGATTTCAATTATTCTCCATTAATATTACACAGATATCTAGTAAATTATGTCCCACCATTAGAAATAGGTCAATCACCAACTCTAGCAGAAGTTTCTGTAATCCAGGATAGGAATGGAGAAAATATACTTACCGAAAATGATCTGAGTATTATTAGCGCAGGTGGCCAAATTGATGTAATTTTGAATTCTACTCCTGAATTCAATGATCATATTTCAATTTCTGTAAATAGTTCAGAAGCATCATGCAACAGAGACCTAGAAATGACCATATGGAATCAACCTTTAGAGAATCATGAAGTTACTAGAGAGACTGAATGGTTTCTTTCAGGATTGGAAAGCTCGAATAATCAAGAAATAACATTTGAAGGAAGAGGGTGGCAAAAGAGGACGGGAGATATTTTAGAATCCAATGAATTAGGAAATGGGACCTTATTTTTGAATATAAATAGCGATACACAAAATACATTGATTGATCTCAATCTAGACAAAGTCTGGCTAAATGAGACCTTCGATAAGACTACAATTATTCAGCAAGATTTTGAAATGTCTGGAAGAGGGCTAATTTCTTTAGAAAGTCCAAATGAAGAGGGAATTTCGATAGATTCTAATATTTACGAAGCATATATTTTACGATCCTATTATGAAGGGGAAATGTCGGAAATAATCCGACTAAATGGAGATGGGAACTTTTCTTTATACGGAGGAGATGACGACAGTGACGGCGGATTCTATGGGGACATACATATTTTCGAATTCGAAACATGGGATGTAGATGGATATAGGAGACTACAGAATACTAAATTAGAAGGAAATGCCACTGCAAGACTTTCCGGAGCTTCGGAATCTTTTTCGTTCAACTTAGATGATTTCATATACGCTGAAAAATGGGAAGAAGGAATTAGAACAAATGAACACACCATAATCAAAGGCGGTGGGGATTTTTCATTTGTAGCCTCTGATGAGAATCCATATTTATTATTCAATGGCACTATACCCAATCTACACATAGAATCACAAGGAGGGGAAGTAATCTCCGATACTCTGATTATTGATGGAACCTATTCAGGAGACGCCGAAGGTAGCTTTGGTTTAGTGAGAGAAATTGAAGATAGAAGAACATATACAAATGAATCAGGAGAATTACACATCGCTGATAAGATTCGAAATGAGTTTTGGTTCAATGTTTCTGCAACGCCTTTTGTGCCTTTAAATGAGGAATTAACAGCCGAACACAATTTAACATTTGAATATACATCTCCTCAAATGGACTGGGAAAATAGAACATTTAGGTATACATATGTAGAAGATAACGGTTCAGTAATTGATGAATACATTCCGAATTCACCCATTATTAAACAGGCAGATTCTCCAGAAGCGAATCCAATATTTTCTGAGCATATTTCTAGGGAAACTGGGATTTGTCCAATTACCTTAGAAATTGGTGATAAGTTTCCTTTAATAGGAAACAAAAATACCATTTTAAATGTTAATACAATGAATACTTCTTCAACAGAAGTTGATGGTCATATTGTATCAATAATACATTGGAATGGAACCTATGATAACTCTCTAAGTAAAGCTAATGGTAAAATTGTTAATGAGGGAAAATTATCTGGATTACTATATGAAGTAAATAGAGAATTGGACTTACAATTAAATCAAAATGATTCTCAGGAAATAATATTGAGGGAATACCAAAAAATAGATCGAATACTCTACCCAAGCATCATCACAAAATTAGAGAATAGTCCACCAATTTTAGATTACTCAAAAATAACCCCAGTAAGATTCAGAGAAGGAATCCTGACTACGGAAGGGGGTGAAGGGCATCTAGAAATTGCTGTAGCCGATTTTGATACTGATATGCTTTCAGTATCTGTAGATTTGTCAGAAATTAATTTAGGAATAGTAGAATTATCTGATTCCGGGCTAGAGGGCGATCAGAAAATTCATGATGGCATTTGGACGAAGAAGATTACTCATCATGGCCTTAGACATGGAAATATCTCAATTAATATCACACTAACAGACTATTGGGAATCTATTTCACTAGAATCAAGTATTTTGATTACAAATGCACCCCCTAGAATACTTTCCTTAGGATTTACTCCATCCGAAATTTCACGAGGGGATGATGTTGAGATAGAAGTAGAAGTGTATGATGGACATGGCATCCAATCCGTGCAAGTAGATCTTTTTGCAATAAACGGCCAATTAATTCAACTAGAAAAAACATTTAGTGCAGAAAAACAATGGAATTTTAGAGGGGAAGAATACACTTTCATTTCAGAGATTTGGAATGGTGTTTTCACAATTCCCCCTAATATGCAGCCAGGTAAACAACAAATTCCCATTTTAATATCAGACTCAGATGATGCTTCAATATCTACTATTAGAACTGGAAAAATCATAGCAAACATAGGAATAGGAACGACCGAAAGCGTCGAAATCGTAAACGAACCTCCTTCAATCTCAAACATTAGCATTAAAAGAGATTTTAACGAAGTCCAGACAATAATTTACCCATCCTCAGGAGATCCAATAGAACATAAATTAGAAGTAGAAATTACAGACTTTGATAGCATTTCATCTGCACAAATAAAACTAGGAAGATTATCTCCAATAGGGCAGTCAGAAAATTGGCAACTGTTGAGAGATGATGGATTAGGGCCCGATTCCAAAGCAAATGATGGAATATATACTGTTTTATTTTCATCTAGGAGTACTCTGTCGGAAGGAGAAATTACAATCAATATTAGAGCGACAGATAATTTCCAATCCACTACTCCTGTTGAAATGCAATCACACGTCCTAACTATCACTAAAGCTCAATCGTCAAGCTCCGATTCTTCATGGTTTTCTGATAACTCAGTTATGATAATTATTGTATCAATTTCTACAGTTCTGGTTTTCTGCGTCGGATTATTTGTTAATATATACAGAAAATCCGAATTATAATCAAATTGGTGCGAGTGCCGGGATTTGAACCCGGGTTCCCACGTTGGCAACGTGGGGTGATAACCACTACACTACACTCGCTAAACCTTCGGAAGGGTGAACGACTTTTCTAAGCGTCGGTTTGATTTGGCAACTCTGATATCAAATGAACAATTTTATCTCTTATTTCCCTAAAGAAATTCAAATCTCTTCCCAATGGGTCATCCAATCTCCAATCTTGATCTATTGGAATTGTAGGACATTCAACACCACAACCCATGCTAATAATCATATCAAAATCTGTTGGGTCAAAATTATCTACATTTTTTGGATAAAGATTCGAAGTCTCGATTCCCAATTCATTCATTACTAGTACAGCATCTTCGGAAACGGCGATGCCGGGCTTGGTGCCAGCAGATTTTGCATCATAACCCAAATCATTAGCAATCGCCTCAGCCATCTGACTTCTACAAGAATTACCCACACAAACAAAAAGTAATTTCATATTATTCCCTAAGAATCATAATATAATTACTTTATTGGAAATAAATTATGTAAATTATATATCTACTAATTAGACTAGCATTCAAGTAGTTATTACTTCTCCAAAGATTATGGCAGAATCTCCAGTTTCTCACCATAGTGCCGGAGAAAGTAAGAAAGAAGATGCAACAAATGAACAAAGAGCTCAGATGGAACAAGCATATCAACAAATGCAAAGAAAAATGCGAATGACAAAGATGGATGAGCAAATAAATAATAAAATCATGGTACTTTCAGGAAAAGGCGGAGTTGGAAAATCAACTGTAGCTACAGGACTAGCTCTTTCATTAGCAAAACAAGGACAGAAAGTAGGAATAATGGATATTGATATCACGGGTCCAAATGTTCCCAAAATGTTAGGATTAGATGAAGTTGAACTAAACGTAGAAAATGGGCAGATTTTTCCCGCAATCGGCCCATTTGGATTAAAAGTTATTTCTATGGGATTTCTATTAGAGGATCCAGATAAGCCAGTAATTTGGAGGGGGCCAATTAAGTTAGGGGCGATTCAACAATTCATTGGAGATGTCTCATGGGGGGAACTAGACTCATTAATTATTGATTTTCCACCAGGAACAAGTGATGAACCTTTGACAGTAAGTCAACACTTGCCAGGAATAGATGGCGTAGTAATTGTCACAACTCCGCAAGAAGTCGCATTACTAGATAGTCGCAAATCAATAAATTTTGCTAAGACAATTTCAGTCCCCGTATTAGGAGTAGTAGAAAATATGAGTGGATTCCAAATTTCAGGTCATGGAGAGCCAAATTCTCAAATTTCCATTAAAGGACCCACTGGAAAGCCAATAAATTGTGAAATAAATAGCGAGGGAAATTGGTCAGCAACTCTTGATATTTTCAAGTCCGGTGGTGGAGAAGAGGCTTCCGAAGAATTATCGGTACCATTTTTGGGCTCATTACCCTTTGATCCTGGAATTGTTAGAGGTGGAGACGATGGAGTTCACAGAATAATTTCAGTCCCAGATGGCGATACCGCTAAAGCCTTTAATTCAATCATTGAAAGGATAAATGAAGAACTTGCTAACAGCCAAGACGCGAGCATTTCTATAACATAATAGACCTTTTTTTGGGTCGAATTGATGGAGTAGCTCTGCTTCGCAAGGATTCAATGGAACTAGACTATTTTTTACTAATTTCATGGTTTATTGGAACTTCAATAATTAGTATTTCAATTTTAATAATTTGTAAGCCAAAGGAAATTCAATTGAACCTAGAACAAGTAGGAAAAATGTTCAAGGATTACTGGATTCATATCTTTGTTGGGATTGTAGCCATTTTTTCTAAGTTTTTAATCGATAAAATAGATCGTATATTAATGTCAAAAGAGCAATTAGATATGACTGAAATAATTTTTTCGATAGAAGGTAAAACAGTTCTAGTTTTTCAAGAAACAATACGAAATAATTTTCTAGATTTCATACTTACTCATTTTTACATTATTGGTTTGATGACTACTACTTTCTGCACCTTTGCATTTCCACTCTATTTCAACGACAGAAAAATGGCCAATAGAGTTTCTATATCCATCATTTCGTCCTATCTATTAGCAATTCCATTCTTCTTATTTTTCAATGTAAGAGTGACAGGCGAATATATCACTGAAATGGAGACAATTGCATACGACCTAAGTCCAGAAATAAATAATTGGTTTCAAACAATAGATACTTTTTCCAATGGCATGCCTAGTCTTCATGTAGCTTTGCCATTATCAGCACTACTTACACTTAGACGTGCAAATAAAGAAGAATGGCATAAGTTCCAATACTTTCTAATAATTATGATTAGTTTGACAATTTTTTCAATTCTTTATCTTGGAATTCATTGGATCTTAGATATTTTAGCTGGTTTCATTATTGCTCGCATATCTGTAATAATTTCAGAAAGAACAAATGAAAATTTTTGGTCATATGTTTACAGTAAATTATCTCCAAATAAGAATATTATTAATTAATCTCTATTCTGCCAATCTAAACATCTCATCAAGACTTTTGTTCGCTTTTTTGATTGTATTTTCATCTAATTCGATTATCTGACTGGGTGAAGGATTTCTAAGTGCCTGTAATATATCTTCTAGATGAGTTTTCTTCATATGAGGACACATTATACAAGCCCCTACTAAATTCACATCACTATCCGATTCAGCAATTACCCTATCTGCCGTCCCACATTCTGTAATCAACATAATATTAGTTTCTCCTTCACTTGATAGCCTCAATGCCTCATTTTTCAGAATTTCACTACTCCCTATTATATCACTCTCTTCAAGAACTTCAGAGTCGCACTCTGGATGACTCAAAACTTTCAGATTCAAACCCTGTGCTGACATCTTATTTTTCCAATTTCTAATCTTTTCACCCGTAAAAAATGCATGAACTTCACACTCACCGTCGAAAACAATCACTTCTTTACTTCCAGCTAGCTCATTTTGAAGATGGGCGCCCATAAATTTATCAGGAACAAAAATCAACTTATCTCCAGGTAACCTTTCGCAAATTTTGAGATAATTACTACTTGTCACACAAACATCACATTCGGCCTTTACCGATGCACTAGTATTGATGTAACAAACAACTGGAATTCCCGGAAATTTTTCTTTTAGTCTCTTGACATCTTCAGCAGTAATACTTTCACTCAGTGAGCAACCTGCATCAGGAGATGGGTGGATAATAGTCTTATTAGGGCTCACAATTTTTGCAGTTTCAGCCATAAATCTAACACTAGAAAAAAGAATAGTTTTTTGCGGCGCGTCTCTTGCTTCTTTAGAAAGGGCATAACTATCAGCAACTGAATCCGCAACACCGTAGATTATATCTGGTGTTTGGTATGAGTGAGCAATTAAGAATACATCATTTTTTTTCTTTAATCTGTTAATCTCTAATGTTAGGGGAGCAATTGTTTTGCACGTCTCGATATTCCACCTCATTGGTTGCTTAATCACTTTTTGTAGCCTTTCAGCCTCGATCACTATCTCTTCTTCAGAGAAAACAATTCCACTAAAATTCTTTTTTGGCAGAGGTGCAGAAGGCATCTCGATTGTCATTATGGACACTCGTCTAGTGCAACCGCTTTCAAGTCATCTAGCATCGGAGTGTCATGTGCGATGCAGAAATCCCCATTTGGGGTCCAGGAGAAATCATTCATGAAGGGGCAGAAGCAACAGTAACCGAAGGAAAATGGTTTGGCAAGTCGGCTATTTCCAAAGTAAGAAGAAAAAGAGGATATAGATATCCGGAATTAGATGAAAAATTAACGAAAAAAAGAATTGCAGCAGAGTCACGTATATTATTCAGATTAAGAAAACAATCATTTCCCTGTCCTTCAATTTTTTATGTAAATAATAATACATCTCATATAATTATGTCAAAAATTATTGCTACTCCACTGTATGAACAATTAAACAAATTAAAATCTGTAGAATCAGTTCTAGAGAAAATTGGAAAAATAATCCGAAGACTACATTTATTGAATATTTCTCATGGAGATTTAACTACACATAATATTCTCATTTCGCCAAGTGAAAATCTATTCATGATAGATTTTGGACTTTCTAAAATATCTCCCGAGTTAGAGCATTTGGGGCTAGATTTACAGGTTTTGAGTGAGTGCTTAACTGCCAGTCACGCAAAACTTACAAATCCAATGGAAACTATCATTCGTGGATATCTTTCAGTTGAAGGTGGTAATGAAGAAGTAGAAAGTGCAAGAAATGTAATTAATAGATTTGAAGAAATACAAGGTCGGGTACGTTATCATGGATGAAAAAAAAATCTCCATACTTTTTGCAACTAGTAATAAAAATAAGGTTTCTGAAGCTAAATCTATTTTGGAGCCAGCCGGTTTTTACATAGAACAATTGCTAATTTCAGGCAAACCTCCAAATTTTATAGAACCAAAAAATCTCGGAATTGAACAAGTAGCAATATCCAAAATTAGACAAGCAAATAATATGCTTAAAAAATTAAATTCTACTCATCAGCCCATATTAGTCGAAGATTCCGGAATTTTTATTCACTCCTTAGATGGCTTCCCGGGAGCTAAATCATCAGAAGTAGAAAAAGAAATTGGAATACAGGGAATTCTTAAAATGTTAGAAGGGGTTGATGATAGGAGGGCCGAATATAGGGCCGTAGCAATTATTGATTTTGGAAATATGACTATCAAATCAACCGGAGTTTGGAAGGGAAAAATATCCAAAAAAATATTAGGAAATAATGGATTTGGTTATGATCCAATTTTTATTCCAAATGACTGTGATGGAAGGACTTGTGGGGAAATGGAAGACGAAGAAAAAGACAAACTGTCTCATAGAAATAAGGCACTAAAGAATCTTTCTAGGGAGATAAAGTCCCGTCAAAGTGAATAGTCACCTACTCCCAGCATAGCCCATATGGCATCCTTACTACGTCTAATTTTGATTTTTTTAAATCTAGTAAGTATCCCTATTTATCTAATTTTCATAATTAGTAAAGGAATTCTTTTCCAGATAGCAGGAGCAATAGTAATTCTATTACTATTATCATTACTATTATTCACCGGGAAGAGGGTGCAGAAACAACCAGCAATCAATGACAAGAAAAACCAGGAGTCAATAATAGTTGGTGAAGTAGAGCTTCCACCCGTAGTTACTAGCGAACAACTGGAAATCCTCGAATCATCAAAAGAAATTACAAGATCTCGTGGAAGAACGGAAATCATCAATTTACCACCCATTGAGATAGAACCTCCAACTCCAAATGTCGCACAAATGAAATATGAAGATGATCCCGAATCTAAAGAGAATGTAGAAGGATTAGCCAAGTTGTATGTAGCGACATCAGATCCAGATTCACAACACGAACTAGAGGTTGAACAGTTTATTGCCACAAAGAGAGATATGCGAAATAAAGTTAAGGATAGATTAACTAAAGAAAGAAGGATGTCGCTAGCAAAAAATGTATCTAAAAAGGTTGCCCAATGGGCAGATTCAGAAGATGGCGAAGATTTCACAAATCTACTAAATAATGAAAATTCCGAAATTACAATTCTCACAGAACCCGAAGAATATGATTTCAGTATACCTCAAGGTATATCTTTCGTGCGTATTGACACAAATAGAATTGTCAAAATTCGAGTATCCCTAGCAGTCAAAAATAATAGCTTATTGACCAAATTATCAGATAATGGCCAATTCCCAAGCCCAAGTTCATTTGAATCTAATTCCACAATTCCAGAACCTTCATTGCCGCCCCCTATTGGATTTTCTGATAATCAGAGTTTGGACAATGAGAATAATTGAATGAAATATTCAAGCTAGATTACTAGTTCGACATTCCCATGGAAGGTCCAGCACTACTAATTGAAGAAATAGAAGTTGAAAATTCAAGTCCACCAGGAGGGGTAATTTCTGTTTGGACTTTAAATCGTCCAGATAAGCTAAATGCCCTGAGTTCAGATTCACATGCCGAAATAAAGCAAAATTGTAAATTGGCAGAAGAAAATCCAAACATCCGATGTATAATAATTAAGGGTTCGAAACCCAATCAGACTGTCGATAACAAGAAGCCCAAGCCTGTTTCATTTGCAGCAGGAGCTGATATATCCGAATTTTTAGAATGCAAATCTTCAGATGTAAGGCCATTTTTTGAGGATAATGCATGGGAAGCCGTCTGGAATTTAAGTAAACCGACAATAGCAATGATTGATGGATTTGCACTTGGTGGCGGACTAGAACTAGCCTTATCTTGTGATATTAGAATTGCGTCGACAAGATCTACTTTTGGACAGCCGGAAATTAATTTGGGACTAATTCCCGGGGGCGGAGGTTCTCAAAGACTCTGTAGATTGATAGGATATGGAAAGACTATGGAAATCATCCTATCAGGAAGAATGATTTCAGCTACCGAATCCTTCGAAATGGGAATAGTAAACAAATTATCTTCTCCAGAAGAATTAGAATCTACCTCCATAGATTTAGCAAAAGAGATTTCAAGCAAATCACCTTACACAATTAAAATTGCAAAAAAGGCCGTTAGATTCGCTTTAGAAATGCCATTTTCAAAGGGAATTGAATCCGAAAGAAATTCCTTTGTTTCTCTTTTTGATACCAAAGATAAAGAAATTGGAGTCAAGGCTTATTTTGACAGGACCAGTCCAGAATGGGTAGGCGAGTAAATCAAGTTATTTCTATATCCAAACATCATTCGGAGCTGTATAATCGGATTCTTCTTCTCCGGTATTTACGACTCCTCGTGGCTCGATTAATAATACCATACAATCATCTTCTGCCATTGGTTTATGTTCAGTTCCCTTTGGAACTACAATCATTTCTCCCTCTTCCAGCTCAATAATTTCACTTTCGAATTGAATTTTCATCTCACCTTTTATGACAATGAACGTCTCATCTGTATCGGGATGGTTATGCCAAACAAAATCGCCATTTATTTTAACTAATTTGAATTGATAATCATTCATTTCTGTAATTACTTTCGGTTGCCAATATTCTGTAAATTTTGAAAATTTTTCTAATAAATTTATTTTTTCCATTTTATCACCCTTAACATCAAATTTCACCAAGAGAATTTTTTATTATATTTATTGGATCTTCTTCTTTGGTGATATCAATCAATATCCATCCGGATTTCTTTGCCCTCATAACCATCTCATCCTGAATTTCTCTAATTCTATCTATATTTTTCAAGTAATGATCCATTTTTTTTCCATTGTGTTTTTCTCTGTTTGAAATCATTTCAACATGCTTGTCCAGCTTTTCTACATAAAGAACAACACCTATTGCTAGTCTACCTCTACCTTCCCAATTAGATATTACTCGCTCCGAAGGAATAAAGTGAACCCCTTCAATTATTAAATCTGAGATTTTCTTTTTGGCTCTTGAAATTACGGAACTAATTCCTTCAGCTAATATTTCTACCGTCTGTTGCCAATTTTCTATGGCAGTTCCGCCAGCATTTTCGAAAGAAGATCTGTGAAGTGCACCCACTCCACCCAAATCCTCTCTAGTCCTTAGGACTTCTCTAATTGTATCAGTGGATGTTAATTTATCGAAATTCATTTTAGAATTTATAGTTCTTGCAAGCGTGGATTTACCGACTCCACTAGTTCCAGTAATAACAACTAATCGTTGTTTATCCATTCCTAAACCTCATCTCTGAATAGATTTCACTTCTAGGAACTCTTCTAGTCCATGAATTCCTAGTTCTCTACCATTTCCTGATTTTTTATAGCCGCCAAAGGGAGCAGAAACATTGAATCTACCTCCATTTATACTAACTTGACCCGTCCGCATTTTTTTGGCGAAATTAATGGCCTTTGTTTCATCAGAAGACCACACCCCTCCAGATAATCCATATTCAGAATCATTAGCTAATTCCAAAGCCTCTTCCTCATTTTCGTACGAAATTATAGATAAAACAGGGCCAAAAATTTCTTCATTAAATATTGTCATATCTCTTCTTACCTCGGAAAAAGCTGTAGGTCTAACAAAAAATCCCTTCGTTAAACCATCGGGCATTTCCTCACCTCCAATTAGCAATTTAGCACCTTCTTCAATGCCCTTTTTAATGAATGACGTGACACTTTCTTGTTGTTTTTTTGATACTAGGGGACCGCATCTTGTGGTTTCATCCAGCGGATTTCCAACTTTATATTTCTCAATTTTATTTACCACTACATCAACAACTTCATCCAAATGAATTTTAGGTACTATTAATCTAGTTAATGCAGAACATTCTTGTCCAGAATTACCAAAACATGCATTCACTGCAATGCTAGATGCCTTTGTAATATCTGCATCTTTGAGAATTACATTCGCACTTTTGCCACCCAATTCCAATGAAACACGCTTTACAGTTTGAGCAGCTAATTCACTAACTCTAATTCCTGCGTGAGTGGAACCAGTGAAACTAATCATATCCAATCCCGGATGTGATGCCATCTTCTCTCCAATATCTCTTCCATGACCAGAAATCAGATTGAAAACACCCTTTGGCAGTCCTATACTATCGATTAAATCCGCCAAGAAAAATGAATTCAGCGGAGCTTCTTTTGATGGCTTTAGAACCATCGTACAACCGGATGCTATAGCCGGAGCCACTTTACCAATTATCTGATGTAGGGGAAAATTCCATGGCGTAATCATTCCTACTACTCCAACTGGCTCCTTTACAATCAACGAATTTCTAACCTCCTCTTCCCATTGAAAACTTTCCAGAATTTTAGCATAAGATCTAGTAACTACTCTTGGAGTGCCAACCATTGCCATTCTCGAATAGTCAATTGGAGTTCCAACTTCAGAAGTAATTAATTGAGCCATAACTTCTGCATTATCTTTAATTGCTTCAGTCAACCTATTCAGAAAATCAATTCTAGTCTCTATGGATGAATTTGACCAAGACAAAAATGCCTCTCTGGCAGAATTAATTGCCATATCCAAATCTTTTGAGTTTCCAACAGGAACTCTGCCAATTATTTCTTCAGTCGCTGGGTTCATTACTTCAATAGTTCCTTCTCCATTAGGCCCCCTCCATTCCCCTCCAATGTAGAGCTCTTCACGTTCGTTCATGAAACCTCGACACAGCATCATCTTAAGATATTCATGCACCCCCAATTAAGAAACATGACTAGACGATTGATTATTATGAGGCACGCTAAAAGCAGTTGGGAATTTACTAACCTCTCAGATCATGATAGACCTTTGAATAAAAGAGGAATAAGAGATTCTCCTAAGGTCGCTAAATTTCTTTCAAATTTGGGATGGATTCCTGATAGAATACTGGTTAGTAGTTCCAGAAGAACAATAGAAACTATGGAAGGATTGGCTACAGTTTTTGGTGAAATTCCGTATGAGGTTAGGCCCGGAATATATCACGCTTCATTACCCGATCTAGTAGAAGAATTAGGAATACCAGAGAAAGGAACTACAATGATTATTGGTCATAATCCAGGTTCTGAACTATTGGTTCAATATCTTAGTAAAACATGGCAAGAAATGCCTACAGCTACAGCAGTATTATTATTTGAAGACAAAGATAAATGGGACTTTTTCAAAACAATTAGGCCTAAAGAAATTTAATCTAAATTCATACAAATATCTAATTTAACTCATCCCAATGGTCCATATAATTCAACGTTTTAGTAACATTGGTTAAATCACCTTCTTCCCAATAATCCACCGCAATTATCGTAGGCCTCTTTCCAACTTCTTCCCAACAACTAATTGCCCTATTCAAAAGAAAATCATAGTCATTAACGATTCTAGAATTATCAGGATCAGCTAGTCCATACTCACTGTTTATCCAGTGATTTAAACTCCAAACTAGTTGATTTCCGTCCCCTCTTCCTAATTCACAAGTCAAATCATCTTGATTTCCTATGTCCCAGGGAGTATCCCAAGAATGCGTCCAAGCATGATTCATCCATGAGAAATTTTTCTCATACTGATACTGATGGAAAATTACAATATCCTTTCCATTCAAAATCATGTCTCCTATATCGGGCCATTCTTCATCTAAATTTCGAGAATATGCTCTATCTAAAATTCCTGTTTCATTAAATAGAATTTCTAGATGTTCTCCCGGAACATAATTCTCTAAAAACAGAGTTACAATTTCTCCACTGCTATTATTTAGATATGAAGTTAGATTATTCAACCATTCATACGCATCTACCCCTCCAAAACTGCAAGCATGGAAGAATGATGTTATTCCATGGCAGAATCTAATGTCCTCGGGCCCAGTTTCTTCATCCGATTCGTGGTATACATCCAATAAAAATGCCCTAATTCCATTATTCCATTGTTTATCTAATCCCGAATAATGATTTACGCCTACAACTACCCCATCTTCTAGTGAGGAAAACGAATTATGTGTGGCCGGGAAAGTGAAATTATCATATGATCTTTGGCAAAAATAAGTCTCACCAGCACACACCAAATAATTTTGAGAATCTAGATGATCTAATCCCCTTTCAATTTCCCATTCATTCCATAATCCGTCTCCGTCTGCATCACTATCTAAATTATCGCAAATTCCATCTGAATCTATATCTTCGGGGAATGAAGAATTATTCAGAAAATCTACTTTACAATCTATTTCATAACTATTCAGCCAACTATCTCCGTCTGCATCACTATCTAAATTATCGCAAAGTCCATCTGAATCTGTATCATTGGGAAATGACAAATTATTCTGGTAATCCTTGTTACAATCTACTTCATCTCCATTCAGCCAACTATCGCCATCTATGTCCTCATCCAGAACATCACAAATATGATCTCCATCCAAATCACTAGAAGTATTTTCTGAATCTAATGGATCAGAGTTACATTCTTCTTCTATCAAATTATCCCATCCATCTCCATCTATATCAGAATCTTCAGAATCAATAATTCCATCTCCATCTAAATCGGGCGGAGTATGTAAACAACCAGAAATCATCATACCAAAAATCATTATAGAAATGATTTTTCTAATTAACACTTAAAACACCGATCTAGAAAATGAGTAATTAATCCAAAGTCTGGTGATGATTGGGAACAAATGTTTGTTCAGACATGGGTGGTCTAACATAACCTCTGGCCTTTTCTCTCTTAGGCAAATCAATTGGTTCTGGAGTCAAATCTTCATATTCTATCTTAGATAGGAAATGATTAATGCAATTTAGATGAGCATGCCTCTTAATTTCGGAATTAACTACATACCACGGAGATTGTTTGGTATCTGTATGTGCAAACATAATGTCTTTAGCCTCAGAATAGTCTTCCCATCTAGTCAAAGATTCCAAATCCATCGGACTCAACTTCCATCTTTTATGGGGTTCATCTAATCTAGCCTTAAATCTCTTTAATTGCTCTTCATCGGAAACAGAAAACCAATACTTGATTAAGATCGTACCCGATCGAATCAACATCCTCTCGAACATAGGACATGATCGCATAAATTCCTCATACTCTTCATCATCACAGAATCCCATTACTCTCTCAACGCCAGCTCTATTATACCAACTTCTATCAAACAGAACTATTTCTCCAGCTGCAGGTAGATGATTTACATATCTTTGAAAATACCATTCAGATTTCTGTCTTTCAGTTGGAGCAGGCAATGCAGCCACTCTTACCACTCTTGGATTTAGATACTGAGTAATCCTCTTTATTACTCCGCCCTTCCCAGCTGCATCTCTTCCTTCAAATACAATTACTACCTTGAGCCCCTTCGCTTTAACCCATTCTTGTAGTTTAATTAATTCCAATTGAAGTCTAAATAACTCTTTTCTGTAATTTTTCTTCCCAATTCGGCCACCAACTTCACTAGCTCCACTACTCATCCTATCACTCACCGATTAGAGTCACCAACAAAAGTGCTGTGGTCGAGCGACTAATATTTTTATTCAATGAATTAATGATACTAAGTCCATTAATGCCGCTTCTGGATCGTCAGACTTTGTAACTCCACTAGCTAGTAAAACACCCGATGCTCCCAATTCAATTGCTTTAATTACATCTCTTCCAGTTTTAACTCCAGCTCCACATAATACTCCAACGTCAGAAATACTCTTCACAGCATCAGCAGTTCCACTTACTATGGCAGGATCTACATTAGTAACAGATACATCTCCTCCAATCAACTCTGGTGGCTCTACAGCAACAAATGATGGATTAAAAGAGCACAAAAGCTCAGCTTCAGCAATATCTGCAGCACAAGCACATACCACAAATTCATTCGGCACTATTTCCATTAATTTTGAAACATGATTCTCATCTACTTTATGTTCTGCATGATTAATCAATGTACCACTAGCACCACGCTCAATAGCAGTGAATGGATGTAAAAAACCAGTATTTGATCCATAATCTATTGGATCAAGATGCTGGCACCAAACTTCTATTTTAGGGGCTGCCTTTACTACAGCGTCCAAATCAAAAGAAGAAACTGCGGCAACCAATCTTGCAGATGTATCAATGCCTTGCATAATCATTGCTAATTTCTCAGCCGAGATTCCCTGAGATGATTCATATGTTTTGAAATTTACAACTACGATAGGATTTCTCATGATTGACCGAAACAGCAATACTCTATGACCATGACGGGGATTTTCATTCCCAAATAGAAAATTTTCATCCAAATTTAATCTATGATTTTGTTATGATTAATAATTTCCCCAGTTTTTATTGTACCTTCTGAAATAATTACATCCCTGCCTATTAGGCAACCTTCGATATGACAACCTGCTCCAATTACCGATCCTCGAAGAATTACTGAATTTTTTATAATTGATTCCGGACCAATTTTAACTCCTTCTCCGATTGAACTGGAAATTACCCTTCCTTCGTTTTTAGAATTTTCTCCAAACCAGGAATCTTCCATAGTTGAACCAGAAGAAAACTTTCCTTCCGAAATGCAGACTTGACTAGCTTCGATGAATGAAACAGGCGTGCCAGCATCAACGAACCAACCCTCAAATGGAAAACCATTCAATCCACTTGTAGTGGCGAGAGGTTCGTAAACATCCCTTTCAATACTATGCGCACCATCAGGCATAAGTTTGAAAATCTCAGGCTCTAAAATATAAGTTCCAGCGTTTATCAAATTCGAAAAAGCTTCTTCGATGGAGGGTTTTTCTTGAAACCTCAATATCTTCCCAGAAGCTGTATTGTAATCAGCAACACCGAATCTAGAAGGATCTTCTACTTCCCACAATGAAATAGTTGCAATTCCTCCATTACTTTTATGAAAATCTAACATTTTATCTAGCTTTAAGCTTGTAATCAAATCTCCATTAATTACACAAAAAGTTCCACCCGATAAATAATCTCTGCAATTTGCAATCGCACCACCCGTTCCTAAAGGCTCTATTTCTTCTACAATTTCTACTTCATACGGTAAATCCATATTTGAAAAATGATCTCTCATCTTATCGATTCCATATCCAGCAGCAATTACCAATTTATTTATCATGCCTTCAGGAAGAATTTCTACAACATGTTCTATCATTGTTTTATCTAGAATAGGGAGCAGTGGTTTTGGAATTTCCTTAGTCCATGGCCTTAGTCTGGTACCAAATCCTCCTGCAAGAACAATCACATCCATGATACTGCGATACTGACATCCCATATCATGACTTCGTGAACAGAATTATGAAATTCTCCAAGCGGACCTTTCAAGGGCATCCGTCATTTCGGCCCACCATGAACATTCACGAGTATCAAGGTAAAGCAATGTTTAGAGAGTCAGGAATAGCAGTGCAGAATGGAATTCATTGCACTTCAGTTAATCAAGCTGTAGATGCCTATGAAAAATTAGGAACTAAGATAGTTGCCGTTAAAAGTCAAATTCATGCAGGTGGCAGAGGAAAAGGTAAATTGTATAATCCCAATTCTGGAGAATTGGTAATGGATGGCGGAGTAAAAATTGCATCCACAATGGATGAAGTAGAACTTTTTTCATCAAATATATTGGGGAATAAACTAGTAACCAAACAAACCGGAGAAGAAGGAAAAATCGTTCAAAATATATACTTAGAAGCCGGATGCTCAATTTCCCATGAGTATTACCTAGCTATTCTAGTAGATCGAGAGAAACAGTCAGTATTGGTAATGGCTTCTACAGAAGGCGGGGTAGATATTGAAGAGGTAGCAGAAAAAAATCCATCCGCTATTCATAAATTTTGGATTGATCCAAATGAAGGACTGGAAAATTCTCAATCTGCTGAACTCGCAAATTCATTGGAAATCAAAGGAAATTCACAAGATTTATTTATTGAGATGATTAGAAAACTTACAGATTTATTTATTAAAAAGGATTGTTCAATGATAGAAATCAATCCTTTAGTTAAGACATCTGATGGCCTAATAGTGGCCTTAGATGCAAAAGTTAGTTTTGATGAAAGTGCTACATTTAGGCAACCATGGTTAAACGAACTAAGAGATGTAACGGAAGAATCAGAAATAGAACTTAGAGCTCAAAGTCATGGATTGTCTTATGTCGATTTAGATGGAAACATTGGTTGCTTAGTTAATGGGGCAGGACTCGCCATGGCTACAATGGACGTGATTAAACTATATGGCGGAGAGCCTGCAAATTTCTTAGATATCGGCGGCGGAGCAGATGCAAAATCAATTTCTACTGCTCTAGAAATAATCCTTGAAGATCCTAGTCTAGATGGAATTCTTGTAAATATTTTCGGGGGAATAATTAGATGCGATATGGTCGCTGAGTGTATTTTAGAAATTTCTAAAAATATGGGAATTAACATCCCCCTAGTAGTCAGATTCTCAGGTACAAATCACAAAGAGGGTAAAGAACTTCTAAATAACGCAGATTTAGATGTAATTACAACTGATACACTTTCAGAAGCTGGCCAGGCAATTGTAAATGTAATAGGAGGTGTATAGTTTGAGTATCTGGATAAATGAGAATAGTAAGATTCTAGTGCAAGGAATTACAGGAAGCCAAGGCACATTCCATTCGAAAAAGATGGTAGAGTATGGAACTGATATTGTTGGAGGGGTAACGCCAGGAAAAGGTGGAATGATTATCGACTTACCAGGTAGAAAAGTCCCCGTTTTTAACTCAATGTCCGAAGCCGTAATCGAAACAGATGCAGACGTTAGCATCATCTATGTTCCTGCCAGATTTGCTGCTTCCGCAATTATTGAAGCCGCAGACGCATTTCATCAAATCAAAGAAAATGGCCTAATTATTTGTATTAGCGAAGGAATACCCACACTAGATATGGTTGGAGTGATCGCTCATATTAACAAATATAGAGGCATAAGACTCATTGGTCCAAATTGTCCAGGAATAATAACTCCCGCAGAAAGTGGAGGCTGTAAAGTAGGAATAATGCCTGGCCACATTCACGGAAAAGGTAGGATTGGGATAATTTCTAAATCTGGAACTTTAACCTACGAAGCGGTCGCCCAAACAATGAGTGTAGGGGAAGGACAGACTACGTGTGTCGGTATTGGTGGTGACCCAGTAAATGGCACAGGCTTCATAGATTGTCTCGAAGCCTTCGAGAACGACCAAGAAACTGAAGCAGTTGTAATGATTGGCGAGATAGGTGGAACTGCAGAAGAAGAAGCTGCTGAATGGGCAAAGGATAATTTTTCTAAACCCCTTGTAGGTTTTGTAGCTGGAGCTACTGCACCACCAGGCAAAAGAATGGGGCATGCCGGTGCAATAATTTCTGGAGGAAAGGGGACTGCAGAAGAAAAATTCTCAGCTTTTGAATCCGCAGGAATATATATCGCTAGAGATCCATCAAAAATCGGCGAAACTCTTCTTAATGCACTAAACGAAGCAAATCTTAGGTAATCTTATGGGAGATATTCTTAGTACATTATCCCATCCCCTCAATTAGAGAGATACATGCCCACTATTATCAACAAAGAAATTGATTATTTATTGGAGACAACTTCTCGTTCATTTTACATCACACTTCAAAACCTACCAAAAAAAATACGTAGACAACTAAGTTTACTATATCTCCTAGCTAGGATAGCGGATACAATAGCAGATTCAAGTGAGGGAGAAACTCAATGGTTACTTGAAAATTTAGAACATTATAACTCAATAATACAAGAAGAAATCACAGATTATTCTCAACTAGAAAATCTCAAAAAAATCAATGCCAATATCGCCGAAACTAATCTACTAGAAAAATCTAAAGAAGTTCTAGAATCAATTTCATTATTGAAAGAAAGCGATCAACAAGAGATTAGAAGATGCTTAGATATAATCATTAGTGGTCAAATATTAGATTTGCAAAGATTTGGGATTTCAAATGAAGGAGGCATAATCTCTTCACTTTCGAAAGAATCTGAGCTTGACGACTATGCCTATAGAGTTGCAGGTAGTGTAGGAGAATTTTGGACTCAAATGAGTCTTAGTCATATATTTTCTATAAAATCGAGTAAAGAGAAACAGTTTTATGAAAATGGAATTAGATTTGGTAAGGCCCTGCAGATGATAAATATTCTAAGAGATATCCCAGAAGATTTACGAATTGGAAGGTGCTATATCCCTTTAGAACTACTTAACTTGGAAAATATTACTCCTGATGATCTTCTTAATTCAAAAACCATGGCCTCATTCAAACCAATTTATGACAAGTGCATCAACTCGACTTTTTCTCACTTAGAATCTGCGGTAGAATATATTTTGACTATCCCCTTTTTCAATTTTAGACTTCGTGCGTCTTGTATGCTTCCCGTACTAATTGGCTCAAAGACTCTAAAAATATTAAGATCCCACAATATTCTCGACTATACAAAAAGGGCCAAGGTTTCACGGAAAGAGGTAAATTCTATAGTTAGACAAATAAAAAGAGTTATTCTAGTTCCTGGATATTCCCGAAAGATGATGTATTCAGCACTAAATAGCGATAAAATCGGCGAATATTAATAATTTAAAATTTGAAGCAAATTCCTTACATCTCATAGAGAGTTTCAATAATGATTTGTTATCGCATATGCATATATATGTCTAAAACTGAAAAATGGTTAGATTCAAAAAAAATCGAAAAGTCCTCTGACTCTTCAAGTTTTCATTATGAAGAAGAGCCTATTGACAGAATTAGGGCTACAGTTGAAGTAACCAAAGAAGCTGCTAGGGCAATTAGCATTACAGCCCTAGAGGCAGTTAGAGAAGGTGCTATTTTCATGGGAGTAATTGGCTCAAGAGGCCAATTGGTTAATCCATTTTCACATATAGATGCCGCAGTTTGGACCGAGCCAGAAGTGCCAGAATCAATGATTCAGACCGCTTACGATTATTGCGAGGAATTAACTCGAAGGGAAGCAGGAAATTTCTATCACTCATTCAAGTATTTACCCGAATTGGAAAGAAGGTCCATTTGTGCATATTATGCCTTTTGTAGAAGAGCTGATGACATAGCAGATGGTGATTATTTCGATTCCTTTCCTGGCGGATCAGAAGATTCCCCGGAATCCGTAGAATACAGAACAAATATTGAGAGATTGAGTGATGGAGAGCCAGTTTTAGAACGTTCAGCTTACAATGAAAAGATGTCTCAATTATTTTATTATCGTAAGAAACTGTCAACCTGTTTCGGCAATGTAACCTCTACAGATCCCATCTTTATAGCATTAAAAGACACAGTTAGGGAATTTGGAATCAATCGCGGACTAATGGATGATATGATATCTGGAATGGAAGATGACTTTCACAGAAATAGGTACAATACATTTGAGGAATTATATTCATATTGTTACAGAGTTGCTTCTACAGTCGGATTGGTGTGTATAGAAATTTATGGTTATGATGACCCTATTGCGAGAGAATATGCTGAATCATGGGGCGTTTATATGCAATTAGGAAATATATTGAGAGACGTGGCTGAAGATGCAGATAGAGATAGAATTTACTTGCCATTGCAAGATTTAGCTAGATACGGAATTTCCGAGGAAGATGTAAAGAAAAAGAAAGAATTATTGAATCATCCTGGATGGAAACCGTTTATACAAGAATATCTAGATAGAGCAGAAAAATACAGACAGAGAGCCTTCAAACTCCTCCCCCTGTTGGATAAATCTTCTAGATATTCCCCCGCTGCTATGGCCGCTTTTTACCAATCAATAATGAGAAAGATTGAACGAAAAAATGGAGACGTTTTTTCCGAAAGAATTCAACTTTCAAAATCAGAAAAAATATTTTTGGCCGCCTATGTTTATGTGAGGTATCGATTCTTAGCAGTCTGAAATTCGTCTTTGACATTTTTAAGAGAAGAAAATATATTATTGAGGGATTATAATTAGAATAGCAGTTCTTTTGGAAGATAGATGTAAGCCAAATAGCAACGCCTTTCGTTATTTAGAGAAATATTCAGAAATGTGTGAAAGAGAATGTATTCAAATTAATGGAAGTAAATGTAGAATTCTTGAATCCGCATGTCCCGTGTGTATGACCAGAGCAAAACATTGTCCAGACGATGCAGTGAAGATAATCAATTTACCACAGGAATTGGATGAAGAAATTACCCATAGATATAGTGAAAATGGATTCCGTTTATTCCGCCTCCCTTCGCCCAGAGAAAGCCAAATTGTCGGAATATTAGGAGAGAATGGAATTGGAAAATCTACCGCAATAAACTTACTTTCTGGTTCATTTATGCCAAATTTAGGAAATTGGCAAAACCATTCTCCTATGTGGGACGAAATAATTTCTACGTTCCCCAGGGGGGAACTTAGGGACTATCTTAATCTAGTTTCTGAGGGCAATGTAAGTGTTGCCGTAAAACCACAGTATATTGATAAATTACCGAATATTTTTGACGGTAAAGTGAATGAATTATTATCTCGAGTAGACGATAGAGGAGAACTAGAGACTTTATCATCAACTGTCGGGATAGTCAATATTTTAGACAGATTTCTGAAAGACTTGTCCGGTGGAGAATTGCAAAGAGTAGCTCTTTGCGCAACTCTATTAAAAGAAGCAGAAGTATATTTTTTTGATGAACCATCATCATATTTAGATATCTATGAGCGACTTAGGATGGTATCCATAATACAAAAACTTGCAGATCGAGGAAAAAGAGTTTTAGTTGTAGAGCACGATTTAGCTATTTTAGATGTTTTGTGTAATTCACTGCATGTAATTTATGGAGAGAGAGCTGCTTACGGAATTTTCACACCTCCTCGATCAACTAGATTAGCAATAAATGCATATTTGGAAGGATACTTATCTGAGGAGAATGTACGAATCAGATCAAAACCAATCCAATTTTTGAAGGGAAGAGATAGGGATGAAGAATTAGGGATGGAAATGATCACTTGGGGTGAAATGACAAAAAAAATGGGTTCTTTCCAACTCTCCACTGGGAAGGGTAAAGTCAGAAGCGCCGAAGTAGTTGGCATTGTAGGGCCAAATTCTACAGGAAAAACTACAATGGTTAGAATGATTGCCGGCGAAATTGAACCTGATCAAGGATGGTGCTCTGTAGATTCAATAGTGTCTTATAAGCCTCAACATGTAAGCTGCGACTTTGACGGGAAGGTTATGGACTGGTTAGATTCAGAAATTGGAATTTCTTGGAGGTCCGGTGAATTTCATACTCAGGTTATTAGAACCCTTCAGGTCGATCAGTTACTAGAGCTAACTGCCAACAAACTCTCCGGCGGCGAATTACAGGCAGTTAGTATTGCTATTTGTCTTGGAAAAGAAGCCGATTTGTACTTATTTGACGAACCGAGTGCTCATCTAGATGCTAATGCAAGACTAGAAGCAGCCAAGGCGATAAGAAGAACGATGTTAAGTAATGAAAAATCAGCAATGGTAATAGATCATGATACGTATTTTATTGATATTGTTAGCGATTCATTATTAGTTTTTAATGGAGAGGGAGGAGTAAAAGGAGAAGCAATAGGTCCATTGCCTCTAAGAGAAGGGATGAATAAATTTCTATCAAACGTCGGAGTAACTTTCAGACGGGACTATGAGTCAAATAGGCCACGAATAAACAAACCCAATAGTAGAAAGGACCGCGAACAGAAGATGGCCGGAGAATACTTCTATTCAGACGCCAAATAACCACTGGATTCTTGAATGGTTGTTTGAACCGACAACTATGTCCGATGAGGTCGATGTCGAAATTGAAGAAGACCCAAAGGAGGAAATTCCGGATTTAAAAACTAGAATCGAAGAATTAGAGAGTGAAATTATGTATGCTAATGCAGAGATTGCAAATACTCGTCAGAGAGCAGCAAGAGATCGTTCTGAAGCCATAAAATATGGCGGATCATCACTAATTAGAAGAATTCTTCCTATGTTGGATAGTTTAGAAAAGGCAATACTTTCGTCGGAGGAGAATGATTCAAAATCCATTATAGAAGGAGTTAGAATGGCATTAACTGGAATAAAATCCTCACTAGAATTAGAAGGCATAGTTCTTATAGATGCAAAAGGGCAAAATTTCGATCCAACATGCATGGAGGCAATAGCAACAGTGCCTACAATCAAAGGTAAAAAATCTGGAACAGTTGTTGATGTTATTGAACAGGGGTATATGTACCATGACAGAGTGCTAAGGGCCTCTAGAGTGATAGTTTATGAAGGAGAAGATGGAGATTAGTAATCGTCTGAAGGTTTTTTCCTTCTATGTCATTTTTTCATATTTTATTTTAATTTTATCAATTAAAGTATTGGGTCCATCAAAATTAGTTTACCCAGATGATTTCCCAGAATCTTGTCCAGATGATTCAATAAAATGTGTAATGATTGGACCAATTCCTCATCGAGGAGATGAATTGACCGAGTTAAGATTTAACTCAAGCATGGAAAAAGTCATGATAGAAGTAAATAATTGGGTTGATTCTGAACCTAGAACTGAGATAATTGGTGAATGGGAAAATCATACTCATGCTGTGTTCACAACTCAATATCTCCGATTTGAAGATGATTTTATTGTAAATGGGCATTGCGAAGGCAATTTTACTATTCTGTACGTATATTCTAGCTCAAGATTAGGAATTTCTGATTTGGGATTAAATGAAGATAGAGTAGAGAAATTTGTAAATTACTTATCTAATCTTGAAATCCCCAAAGAAGATTGCAAATAGAATGTTAATTTATGTTAAACAATATATTTTTGATAAAAACTCATAACTAAATTGCCGCTAATGACATCTATGAGCGAACCAGTCCGAATCCAAATAGCTCTGTTTCTGACATTTACCATATTATTAGCGGGCTGTACCTCATCAGATATTGATACAGATAAAAGTACAGAGAAAATCGGAGAAGAAACAGAACAAACGTCAAATCCAAATCAAGATGAAGCAGAAAAAATCTCTATTCCAAGTTTAGATTATTGCGATAATACAAACCCGCATCATTGCCTCCTTCCATTCCCATCTGGAGCATTCTTAGTTCCCGATAATGATACTATTACTGGATATAGGCTCAATATTCCAGGAAAAGCTATTCCAGACTCAAACTCTGCAGTTTCTACATCATTCTCCATGATTAACTCAAGAGATGGAAATTCGCCATCAACACAAATTTTCACTACCTTTGATGCAACTCCAAATCTGTCAGGACTTGCAAATCAGAATGAAATTTCACTTTCTATAAATCCAGATCATGAGACCATTTTACTAAATATGGATACTGGGAAAATCATCCCTCATTGGGTAGAAGAATCATCTAGAAAACAGGATAATGAGCCAACGTTGATTCATATCCGAACAATAAAGGGATTAGATCATAATTCCAAATATGCCGTAGCATTTAGAAATTTAGTAGATGATTTTGGAGAGAAGATTAATCCATCTTTAGCATTCCAGTCTTTGAGAGATGGAAACTTGACAGATTCAACCCCGATTGAGAATATGAGAGAAAGTTATGAAGAAATGTTCTCATCACTAGAAAAAATCGGAATTATTCGTAGTAATCTACAATCTGCATGGTGGTTCCATACTGCATCCACGGATTCAATAACTGAAGATATAATCACAATTAGGGATGATGCTTCAGAAAGATTGGGAGAATCCGGGATTGGATGTAATGTAACAGAAGTTATCGATGATTTTGGAGAGGATAATACTACTTTCCGTCTTATTAAAGGAACTATAGTAACCCCTCACTATCTAAAGACAGTAACTCCTCTACCTCCGACTCAAATGAAAAGAGATGCAAACGGAACTCCACAATTCACCTTCTATACCGAAGTTGTATTTACTCTTTTAATTCCTCAGTCTGCTGCGATTTCTAATTCTCCTGCTCCATTGATGGTTCTCGGCCATGGATTTATGGGGGATGGCGAAGGTATTGTAGCTGGACTAAGAGAATGGTCAAATGAATATGGCTATGCAACAATAGCTACCGATTTCAAGGGATGGAGTTCAGATGGAGATTACGACGCAATCACTTTTGGTTTATTGAATATTAATTACCTTCAACATCAATCTGAAAGACTTCAACAATCAGTAATTAATCACCTTGCAATGATCAAAACAATAAAGGGAGTATGCTCAGATTTAGAAGCTTTTTATCACAATAATACTAACCTTGTTGACTCTAGTGGAGATTTAAATTATCTCGGTATTTCATTAGGTGGGATAAGAGGTCCATCGATGCTTTCTCTAATTCCAGAACTAAATAACGGAGTATTATTTGTTGCTGGATCATCATTTAGTTTTATAGCAGAAAGATCTACTCAATACACACAGTTTGAACTATTATTTGGAAGCTCTCTAGCTTATCCTTCTACAAATGACAGATCAATACTAATCGCACTTTGTCAGTCAATGTGGGATGCTACTGAGCCAGAAACTTATCTCGCGTTTCGAGAAGGTGGATTAGATGGGCAACTTAATGATTATGAAGTGCTGTATATAGTCTCAATTAATGATGCCCAAGTTTCTATTTTATCGGCAGATAGGGCCGCTAGGACTGCAGATTTGATAAATCTCGAAAATTCAACATATCATCCTCATGGCATCCAAATAGAAACAGCTCCTTATTCTTCATCTGGAATAGTGTATTTTGACGGTGGCTTTCCAGATGCCTACTGGAAATATACAGGGCCCAATGGAATATCATTCTCTTGCACACAATCAAGTATTGATATACGAGGGAGCAGTTGTTTTGGCACATGAATATTTAGAATCTGAAACTATTACTGATACATGTTCAGGAAAATGCTACTTTGAAGGCGTATGGTAGTTTAATCATTCTTTCTAAGGATAATTTTGAATGCCCGGATATAATCTCTACTATGACAAAATTTCAATAATTTAGCAGTAATTTTCATTTTTTTTAGTTTCGACTCCTCTTTAATTGATTTTTTGTCCATATATCTGCAGAAACCAGGAAATACATTTTCCGAAATGTCAGTAATTTCTACTTCAAAAACTCCCATTTTTTCTATTTCTAGCTTAAATTCATACATCGAAATTAAATTATTACGAGGAATAAGAAAGAATTTCGATATCATAGATTTAATTATTTTTGCCGGCCATTTCAACATTTTTTCTGTTGGAAATATATCTATAATTCCCAAAGATCCACCTTTACTCAATAAATCAACAGAATCCTTCAAAAATTTCATTCTAGTATCAAAGTGATAAGCACAATCCAAAGCTATTATTTTGTCAAATTTTTTTGATTCAAATTTTACAATATCTCTTGAATTCCCTGAATACAGAAATATCGATTCTCCCAATCCTTCTTTAGCAACCCTAGATTTAGCATAATCAATCTGTATTTTTGAAGGATTTATCCCTGAAATCGATTTAATTTGAAAATATCTGTGCCATAAAAATAATTGCTCCCCAAGACCAAATCCAACATCTAATACACTATCTTTTTGTGATAGTTTTAGTGATTTGCCTAGTTCTAATGCTAAATTCATTCCTGCCTCAGAATATGAATGATCTCCATTCCAAAAACCAAGATTTGCCCATGATAATCCAAATTCTTCATTATCATTCAGTATTAATTCATCTAGACCAAATATAGATTCAGACATAATTCAGAGATCCTTTCGTTCCTTTTTTGCCCCATCACTCCAGTCATAAATTCCTTTTCCGACCTTCTTTCCAGTTTCCCCCCTTTCTACTAATTTATTCAATAACGGATGAGGGCTATATCTCTCATCACCAAATTCATTTTCTAGATTACTCAGAATATCCCTCCTAACATCTAAGCCTACTAAATCACTGAGTTCAAGGGGGCCCATTGGATGATTGTAACCAAGTCTCATTGCGTAGTCAATATCATTCGCAGAAGCCACTCCCTCACCCAACATCCTTATTGCCTCATTACCTAAAACGACCCCTAATCTACTAGTTGCAAAACCCGGAGTATCAGAAACTAAAATAGTCTTCTTCCCCATTTTTTCACCAGCAAATTCGGCAAAGTCAATTGTCTCTTGAGCTATTTCAGGATGTTTGACTAATTCTAGCAAATTCATCAACGGAACAGGATTAAAGAAATGCATCCCAATAACTCTCTTTGGGTAATTTGTTGAATTAGCAATTTTTGAAATCGGTAATCCCGATGTATTTGTTGCTAGAATTGTTTCCTTATCGGTAATTTCATCCAATTTTTGAAAAATCTCCTTTTTTAGTTCTAGATTTTCTGGCACTGCCTCTATTACTAAGTCAATGGACTTAACCAAATCATTTAGAGAATATAGTGGTTCTAGATTTTCCTTCCACAAATTAACATCTTCAACAGAGTTTTTTTTCAATTCAATACCCTTTCTCCAATATGCATCTATCGAATCACAACTTCTTTCCAATCCTTCTCTATTGACGTCAAAAAGCCATGTTTTCCAACCAGTTTGAGCACAAACTTGAGCAATTCCGGAGCCCATTGTTCCAGCACCAATGACAGCAACAGAATCTATTTTCATATCACTCTGCCCCATATGCGGCAAGAGCAGCTTGGAAAAGCCTTTGTCGGGGTACATCATGTTCCAAGAAACAAGTAAATGGTGCTACATCCTTTAATAGTTCAATTGATGATACATAGGCCCCATATCCAAAAGGATTCATTTCATCCATAGGAGGAATATCTATACCTAGTTTAGCTAATCCTTTCCTAGAATCTTCATTATATATCGAGTAGGTATGATGGGTGAAATGAAGATATGCAGAAAGTCTTTCAATATCTGATCTAGCATTTTTTGTCAAACTCTCAATTAGTAAAGTGTCAGGATATCTTATCGCATAGAGAGAAAGTAATACTTCTCTCTGAGTCTCTTCACGCCAGTCTCTTTTTTCCTTACCCATCCATTCGTCTATCATGTCAAGCATTTCAGGAGTATATGGCCTTCTCACTAAATACAATAATTCTTCATATGAATCTGCATCTTGACCCTCGGAATGATGATAAGAATTGAAATAATCAATTAGGCCATCAAAAAATGATTTGCATCTCTCTTTATCAAATTGAAGCAATGGAATATATTGCAAATTTTCACTTCCCCTTCCATTCTCTATACTGGATCCATTCTAGTTTCATATATTCATTCACAAGTTTATGCTCATCTTCATCCGTTGGTAGTACACTCGACAAATATTCCTCATATTCTTTATCGTCACCTTCAAAATTATTACCATCAACTGTGAATTTATTTCCAGCATATTTTCCAATATTACGATTAAATTTATCTGATGGAATGAATAATTCTGGCTCGCCCTCTTTTCTCGCTTTACTGATTCTTCTCATTTCATCACGTAACTCCTGAAAATAAAGCTCTCTACTAGATTCATTCAGGTGTTCTCTATCTGCATCAACGGAACTTTCTCTTTCATCATATCGCCCTTTTATTCCATATACATAGGCCCATTGTGCACTAGAGGAATCATCTGTTCCAAACAAATCAAGTCCTGTACTGACCCATTTGTTAACATATTTTTGGATTAGATCACATGGAATGACACCTTGCTTCACTATTCTTCTTAGCCCATTAGCTCCTGTGCCCAAATGAAATGATTCTTCTTTGAGCATTGGACCCATGCTAGCTGCTAAAGGTTTGAATGATGAAGTACTTAACATCTTTAATTGATATTTTCCATCCCTATCAATAAAATGTGTGAACATAAAAAAATCCAACCAGTGATCTATAGGTTCGTTGAATGATCCTAAAATCCTAGTTCCTTCTTGAGCATTTCTTTCTAGAAGCTTAGCAGCTTCCCTAACTCCTTGCTCACCGAAAAATGTACAAAGTAGATATGCCATTTGCCATCCATGACGCTGCTCTTCGCACATTATCCTTAGAGCTGATTTTCGGTCATATTCTGTAGGTGCAGACTCAAGTAAGTGATTTTGTTGCTCAACACTGGCAAATTCTGTATCTCCTTGCACACTTACCATGTTAATAATTGCATCACGAATATTTTGTTGAGGAATCTGCATCCTCCTATCCCATTTTGGCATCCCGGAAAAATCGCCAAATTCAATTTCATTACCAGCCGTGTCCCAATCGAATTTAATATCAAATCTATAATCGCCTAACCAAGACGGATCAAATCCAATCCTAGTCTGCCATTCACTGAATTCTTGAATCCACGCTTCAAAATTAGTTGGATATTTTTCTACTACTTCTGTCTCATCCATGATGTTCGGAAATAGGGTTCCATATTTCAGTTTGTGTCCGAACCTAAACTTCAAAATTTAGTGAAATTTATGTTCATCTATCATTCTCCACTAAATCTAGGTGTTCTCTTTTCTACATAAGCAGCTATTCCTTCTTTAGCATCAGAACTTTGGAATAAATCCGATTGTAACTCTCTTTCTAAAGCTAGGTGATATTCTAGTGGTATTTCCATGCCACTCTGCACACTTCTTTTTATATTTCCAATCGCTTTATTTGCAGCCATTGGTAGAGTGAATTGTCCTGCATAATCAATAATGTCTTGATGAAAATCTCCCAAATTCCCATCCCAGATTTCATGAACCAAATCCATTTCTTCCGCTTCTTCAAATGAGAACTTTCTTCCAGTCACCATTATTTCCATGGCCTTAGCTTTCCCAACAAGCCTAGATAATCTAGCAGTTCCACCAGTACCTGCGAGAACTCCCAGTGCTACTTCAGGAAGTCCGACTTGCCCAGAATCTTTTCGAGCAATTCTGATATCTGCTGCCATTGCTATCTCTAGACCTCCACCTACTGCATGGCCATTTAATGCAGCAATCACCAACTTAGGTGTCTGCTCTAGTCTACTCAATGTCTCATTCGCGTGCAAACAAAAGAAATATTTGAACCCAGGAGAGACAGAATCAAGCATCGAAATACTGGCGCCTGCAGAAAAGAATTTTTCTCCATGGCCTGTAATTATTATTACAGTCACATCATCATCAAATCTTGCCAATAATACAGCTTCATCTATGTCTCTCATCATTTGATGTGTGTAAGTATTTACTGATGTTTTACCTTCTTTCCATGGTTCACCAGAAGAATCAGAAATCAGTTCTATTATAGCTATTCCATTTGATGTTACTCCGTAATTCACCAATTTATTACTCATTGATTTTAGTTCAGGCCAAGATGTCATGCTTACTCGATTGGGATGTCAAATATCAATATATGGAAGAACAAATAATCCCAATTCACTCTTCTTTGAACGAAACCTTGCCACCGTATTTTTGTATGCTTTTCCACTCTTCGCCAATCTCGATTGCTCGTGAACTAGGGTCCCAATCATCTCTCTTGAGGGATTTCCTAAATGGCATTCTATGGATTATCCTGCCATCATTATCTTTAATTTTTCTAAGCATACTCAATTTTGCTACAGGCCAAATGAGTTTTCTAATCCAACCAGGAGAATATATGCGTTTCATAAATTTCAAACCATCTCCAGTTTTAGTTTGGTTTTTCATCCAATAATTAGCTATAATCTTGAATCCTCTGTCGCCCATCCTATTCATCAAGAATCTATTGATGACACTTGATTTCACCAAAGGTATCAGTCGTTTTCTAACTTCTTTTTCATAATCACATTCTCCAAGAATATCCTTTGCTGCTAAGACTCCACTTGTAATGGCATACCTCATACCAAAGCCCCACATAAAATCTTGAAGGCCCCCTGCCTCGCCAACGTAATATTTACCTTCATGACGATATTTCGATGGAAGTCCAAAATCACCCTTTCCACCAACTCTTTTTATCGGCTTCCTATCCAAATCGTAGTATTTCTCATACCAAGCTATTGTCTCATTAAGATATCTACTACTTTTCCTCTGTTTTCTCCATAAACATGTACATATCAAACCAATGCCATCTATGATAATCATGTAAGAATAAGCTCCCGGTGCTAACTTATCATTTAATTGAAAAGTTACGTGATTTTTATGGGATGTATGAAATATTTCTCCAAATGCAACTGCACTACTATTTTTAGGTCCAGCTGCAATAATGTCACAATCCGCTGCATCTTTTTTCGATTTATAGTGAATTTCTACTCCCGATTCTAATGCCATCCTTTTCAGCCCTTGATCTATACAGTGTGGATCAGTTCCACGTTCAACTACTCTGAATGCTATGCCATCAGTAATTGGATTGGTTATTTCATCATCAGGATGAGCTAAATCAACAACGCTAAATGAATTCGATTTAAATTCAGAAGGATCTAAGCCCCAATCCTTCATCTCATCAAAGAAATCTGTCTCACTCGTCCAATTTTCTAATCCCTGAAAATCTCCATCAAACCTAGCTCCACTATCTCCTCGGACTTCATGAACATGAACCTTAATTCCCGATTTCGCTAGAATAGTCGCTGCAGCAAGTCCAGAAAGTCCGGCTCCAAGAATGTGTACATCCCGCATTCATAGCGTCCGAAACAATACACTATCTTGAACAGTTGGGTTTCCGCTGCCTTCAAGATGAGTATATCTATGGATATGCATGACAGTACATGTAGGGTTGGAAAAAGAAAAATTATGCCCTGATGATTTGAGAAAATTTGTAGAAATAAATGGGTGTGGAAGCGTTGTCAGTTTTGTAGGATATACAAGATCATACTTCCAAGAAAAATCAGTAAAAAGATTAGAATTTGAATCCTGGGATGATAAGCTCATAAAAGTTCTAAATGACTTAGCCAATCAATCTATTGAGAAATTTGGAATCTCATCTGCATGTATTGTCCATAGAACAGGAATAGTAGAGCCATTAGAACCAATAGTTTGCATTCATGTTGGTTCAGAGCATAGAAAAGAGGGCTTTTTAGCTTGTTCATGGCTAATTTCGGAACTTAAAAATCAAGCACCAATTTGGAAGAAAGAAGTAAGAGAAGATGGAGAATTTTGGAAAGACGGACTCGGATAATGGCACTAAATAATAAAATCGACCTAATATTTCAAGATGAATCCCTATTTCGATATAATATGACTGACATATGGGATGCGATTACAGATATAGGAAAAAAACCACCAGTGTACAGAGAATCAATAGCAACTGGAGTATTAAAACTAACAAAAAAATCTATACAAATTATATCTGAAGGAGACTCACACAAGGGCAGTATTAAGGAAGCCTCTACAATTGCCGCAATTCAAGGAGTGAAAGATACAGCCAGGACAATCCCTCATTGCCATCCCATACCTATAGAAGCTTGCTCTGTACAGTGGAATCTAGAAGAAATTGGATTAAGGTGTACTGTAACAGTCAGTGCCCACTGGAAAACCGGAGTAGAAATGGAAGCATTATGTGGAGTAAATGCCGGTCTTCTATGTGCTTGGGACATGCTAAAAAGTCAAGAGAAAAATTCCGAGGGGCAGTATCCGAATAGCGAAATACAACAAATAAGGATTGTAAAAAAAGTCAAGCAAGAGCCGCATAGTTGAATTCCCGATACTCTTTCGGAGCTTCATGACAACATCAGAACTAACTCAGTTTTTCCTAAAAGCTACCGAGTCCGCAGCAATTGCTTCTCATCATTGGATAGGCAAAGGAGATGGAAAAGCTGCAGATGGAGCAGCAGTTGAGGCCATGAGATCAGTTTTTGATGAAGTCCCATTTGATGGAAGAGTAGCTATTGGTGAAGGAGAAAGAGATGATGCTCCAATGCTTTGGATTGGTGAAACTTTAGGATCTATGCAAGGAGTTCCTAATGCACCCTCGATAGATATCGCCGTCGATCCCTTGGAATGTACAAATCACGTAGCATTGAATTTACCCAATGCCATGTCAGTATTGGCAGCAGGTCCAAGAGATTCACTCCTACATGCTCCAGATTGTTATATGGATAAAATTGCAGGACCACATTCTTTGAAAAACGAAATTAGTTTGGAAGGCACAACTCAGTACAATATAGAATCGGCTTCAGTGGGTTTGGATAAATCACCATCAGACATCAATGTAGTAGTTATGGATCGACCTAGGCACAAAAAACTAATTTCGGATTTGAAAGAAATCGGAGTAAGAATACATTTAATCGGAGATGGAGACATTGCTGCATCCCTAAATGCAGCTGATAAAAACTCAGAGATAGATCTATTGATGGGAATTGGAGCTGCTCCGGAGGGAGTAATTTCCGCAACAGCTCTAAGAGGTTTAGATGCTACCTTCGAAGGTCGTTTGGTTTTCAAAAATGAAGGTCATAGAGAGAGAGCGGAAAGGATGATAGATGACGATATTGAGAGAATATGGGGTAGAGACGACCTTTGCTCTTCCGAAGATTCTCTTTTCATCGGATCTGGGGTATGTTCTGGAAGGACTAAGGGAGTCGAAGAACTCGAAAATGGGAAATATAGTGTAAATTCTGAAATAATTGATGTCAGATCTGGTAGCCATGATTTTGTAACCTCTATCCGATGACTTCTTTTCCTAATTTCTCTTCGGACTAATAAGTGGTATGATGGATAAAGAATTATTGGAAAAGATTGCAAGTGATTTAGTTGCTCCAGGAAAAGGAATCTTAGCAGCCGATGAGAGTAATGGAACAATGACAAAACGCCTAGAATCTGTAGGAGTTTCCTCGTCTCCAGAAACAAGAAGAGCATATAGGGCAAATTTGTTTGCTACATCCGGCTATGAATCCGCTGTTAGCGGAGTGATACTATTCGATGAAACAATCAGACAGAAAATGGATGATGGAACTAATATTCCTGATTACCTAAACTCAAGAGGCATATATCCAGGAATAAAAGTGGATACTGGTGCCAAGGATTTGGCTAATTTTGAAGGTGAAAAAATTACCGAAGGATTAGATGGCTTGAGGGAGAGATGTTCTGAATATTTTGAAATGGGCGCTAGGTTTGCAAAATGGAGGGCGGTTATTAAAATAGGAAACGAAACCCCATCAAAAGCATGTATTTCAGTTAATTCACACGCTTTAGCTAGATACGCTTCAATTTGTCAAGAGCAAGGTTTAGTTCCTATTATAGAACCTGAGGTTCTTATGGATGGATCCCATTCGGCAGAGAAATGCTTTGAAGTTACGGGTATGATTTTAGATGCTACTTATTCAGAGTGTCGAGCCCAGGGAATACATCTTCCAGGAACTTTACTAAAACCAAATATGATAATTTCAGGTAATAATAGCAAAGATAAGATTTCAAGGGAGAAAGTCGCTAGTATGACTGTCGAATGCCTTTCTAAGCACGTCCCTTCAGAAGTTCCTGGAATAGTTTTCCTTTCTGGTGGGCAGTCCGATGAAGATGCGACTGCCCATCTAAATTTAATGAATAAAATGCCAATAAAACACCCATGGGAGTTATCTTATTCATATGGAAGGGGACTTCAGGCCGAATCTCTAATTCTTTGGGGCCATCAAGAAGAATCTTCGAGTCACAAAAGTCAGGAAGCTTTTGCATATAGGGCAGAAATGAATAGTCTAGCAAGATCCGGCGAAGCGCCTATTTAATTTAACTTATTTTTCTTCTAATACGCCCGGACGAACCTGCCAAACACATATCTCATACCTTCCAGATAGTGCACCACCCCTTTTCGTGGTTGAAACTTTTAGAATATCTTTATCTTTAGATAATACATTACCTAATTGCTGCGGTGTTGTTCCATGTCTCATAGTTGAATTCACATGCTCCAAAATTTCTGTTGTATTTGCCTCGCCTCTCTCATCTAGAAATTTTTTTATTTTTTGTCTTAGTCTTGTAGTTCTCATTTTAATTCATCCTGTAGTTATTCATTTTTTTCGATTCTTCTATTTTCTTCAACCCATTTATGAGTAGCCCATTCAGAGAGTGGAGTTTCAGAATCAACAATTCCACCTTTCCTAACAGTCCCAATTCTAACTACTTGGGGATCAGATTCCAACATCATTGCAATTTCTACCCCACTTTTTTCATTATTCTTGCCCCTTAGCCAAGTCATTATTTCGGCAGTATTTTTTGGTCGACTAGAGAGGTATTTGATTACTAATTTCCTCACTTCATTGTCGTTCATAATTTCATCTTCCCGTTTCCAATAACGTCTGGCATCTAGTAGTTGACCTCAGGAGAGCGGATGGTGATATAATGCTTATGTATATAATTGCCTAAGTTAGTTACATAAAGTGACATAATTGCTATGTTATTTTTACTCTATTGTAGCTGTAAATTAATGAGTAAAGATATTTCCACTGGAAATATGTAACTAAATGTAATCAAATAGTATATTTTAATACAGATTAGTATTCCGACTGAATATGAAGGCGATATTTAGTGTCAGTTGATTCCAATTTCAGAAAAGAAAAACATATGACTCTCTCACCCAAGAGGATAAGGAGTAAACACCGATATAGATTATTATTAGAGCTATCAAATGGCGATTTAACTGTAAGTGAATTGGCCAAAAAAACTGGACTACGAATACCCCATGCTTCTGCAGAAATAAGGAGAATGAGGGCCGAAGAAATCATCTCTAGCGATCTCCCTGCAGGTAGCAGAGGTGCACAAATTCGATTGACTGAGAGGGGATGGAATATCCTAATATCCGATGAAATGTCTAAAGCGAAATCAGTAACTGAATTCCCCGATAGTAATGAAAAATATTGCATCCTTTCCCGAGATGAATCATATTTATTACTTGGATTACTGACACATCCACAAGAGCAAATGATTCCAATCCCAAATAGAATTATGAATCTAGATGCAGAAAGTAAAAGTTCCATTAGAAATCAGGGGGTGGATTGGAATTGGGCAGTTTTTCTAGAGAAAAATCCCCGTTGGTTCGATTTAGATAAATCAGAAATAATACCCGAGTCTCCTCAGCAGATAAACCCAGAAAAAATTGAAAATTATATACAAAAGAGCCCAATTATTGGAGTAATTAGGGCTAAATTATTAAATCCAGATTTCCAAATATCTTTATCTCCAGGGGCATGGTTTTCACTACCCGAATATAGCCCCAATCCCCCATTGGCTGAATCTACTTATCATCGAGGCAATTGGACTCTGGGTTTTTGCCATCCATTGGCTCCAGATATTCGCCCCAAACAGCCAATATTGGTAAACATAAAACAAAAACTCCCAAAATCTGTTTTACTCAGATCTGCAAGAAATGAATCTTTATTGATTGCAGACTTAAGTGGAATGGATATAGAAAATAGATACTACCCTATTTCCGCCTTAGATTTCTGGATTGATAGGGCACATCCACGATTATCTGATTCCGAGAGGAAAAAGAGACTCCAACGACTCAAAGATCGCATACTTTCATCAAAGAGAGTTAGGGCTAAAGATGCAACCTGGAGAAGATTCAGAGAAGATTGGAGTGGGTGCGAATTTACCGAAAACGAATCACAAATTTCAATGATAGATTTAAGAGGAATTGGAAATTATGCTGTTGAATCATTGATTCGATGGTCATTAGGAGATATGATAAAAAGTGAATTAGTTATAGAAATCTCTTCCGACATCCCCTTGGATTTATTATCAAAAATTTCCTCTCATCCAAGGTTAAGGATGTTACTTTCAGATCAGGAAAATAACCTATTTTCAGATTTCGATAAATTATCTCTTGACAATTTTAGGACATTGCCATGGCTAAGGTTTTCAACTTCCGAGGGAAAAATACTCCCTATTCGTTTGCCTGAAGAGTCACAATCAATTAGTAAATTCAAAGAATCCGAAGACTTCTACATATCTCCATGGAAAATTCTTGGCCAAGAAGATACAAATTTTTCCAAACCAATTCTAGTAAAAGGAGATGAAGCATCAATAATTACTTCTGCTATATCTCAATTTCCAGAAGGAAACGAAAAATGGGCAAATCAAATTGAGGCCAACTACCCTCTAGCAGCATGGATTGCTTCCCCACAAAAAGATAGATGGCCAAGGTGGCAAAGAATAAATTCAAGACTAGATCCAGAGTGGTTAGCTTTACTAAATATTGATTATTTACCGATGGATAAATTATCAATAATAGCAAATCAAACTTCAGAAGCCGTTCTAGAAATATACTCCAAAAAAATATCATCAAAGCTCAGGGAAAATTCTGATTATTTACTTAAATCATGGCCTGCAATAGACTCATCAAAAGCCGATAGAGGGGCATCATGGTTGGCTGCTGAATTCATTACTAATTCACCTTGGCTTCCACACGAATCCCATTTGAATCTACTAGACTGGGCAGTTGAGGCCTGGCTTTCAAATCCTCCAATGGATTCCCTTCCAGCATTAAGGGGCATACAATGGTTATTCAACCAAAATCCAGAAAAAAACACAAATTTTGAGAATACATTTAATCCAATAATTAGAAGAGGTTTGGATTTAAATGATGAATATAACCTCTATGCATGGGCAGTTTTATTAGAGCATACTTTAGGAAATAGACAAGCTAGTGATGATGAATTAATATTAATCACGAAGGTTTTACCACCAGATTGGTGGGCCCCCATTTCTTCTGAAATTTTACTTTCTATATTAGAAAAAAATAACATCGATCGAATTAAAGATTACTATTGCCCATGGGCATCTTCAATTTTAAGAAAGAAAGGAGAAATTTGTTCTGCACCTGGATTATCAAAAGCGACTCATCCAGGAGTCGGCAAAAACTTACTTCCATTATTAGAAAGATCATTGAAAGGCATTGAAATACCCAAGAAAAAGGATAATGGAATCAATTCTCTAGTCGATTTAAAAAATTCACTAGAGTCTATTGTTCGTGGAAAAGCTCCTCCTTCAGGGATGACCCATAGACTTGTAGGTTGGCTTGCTCAACCAATAGAATCATGGCCAGAATTCACTCAGTCAGAAATTTTTGAGGGAGATGAATTTGTAGCAAAAAGATTAATTCTTCGCAAATCTGGATATAACAAATCCCTTTTAGAGTAGCCCAATTAAAGTACCGTTGGGTTCTTGAGCAACAATGTTTACCAGAAATTGCCCAAACGGCAACACCGTGCTGACGAACCCCCTCGCCGGAGGTGTAGAATGAGGCACGGCACCACGGATGGGTGACCACCTGTCGAAGACCAGTCTGACTCAATTTGAGTATGATTTCTGGCGCAAATCAGGTGGCCGGAATACGTTAGGTCCCCTGAGGACGGAATAGGATGAATCAAGGGACTACCCCGTATTCCGACAGACGTCCCGGGGTGGGTCAGGTGCCAGAGCTATGCAGTGAAGGTTACCGTTACTCCCCGGGGCACAGAATTTAAATTTTTTAAGAAAACTATTTGGTGAGAAATTTGTTCAATTTAGGATTAATTGGTGGGACCTTCGATCGATTTCACAAAGGGCATATTTCTTTAATAAATCAATCATTGAAGTATTGCAATAAATTAGAAATTTGGATTACCACAGATAATATCGCCAAAATAAAAGATCCCATTATTCAATCATGGGATGATCGCCAAGCTGAGATTCTAAAGCACACCGAAAGTTTTTTTCCCTCAAGAATTACATTTGGTAAATTAAAAGATAGTTTTGGACCTGCCCCTTCCCACGATTTAGCCGAGGTAATTTTTTGTACTGAAGATAATATTAAAAATTGTGAAAAAATAAATATTCTTAGATTGAAAAATGAATTACCCAAACTAAGTATTGTAGAATTGAAATTGGAAAATGCCTGGGACGAAAGACCAATTTCAAGCTCCCGAATAAGAATAGGCGAAATAGACAGAAATGGAAAAAAATGGTATCCAGAGCAAATTATACAGTCACCAATAAAGATTACAAAGAAAGCAGAGGGAAAATTGAAACGTCCCTATGGCGAATTAATTATAGGGCCAGAAAATGATATATCAGTGGCCATGGAAGAAGTGAAAAGAAAAATTTCCAATACAATTGGACCAATAATTTGTGTAGGAGATGTAACTGTATTGGGGGCACAATTAGTCAAAAATAGAATGGACATAGCCTTGGTCGATGGAAAAACAAAGAGGAAAGAGTGGAAAGATGCAGGGAATATCGATAATTCAAAGTTCAGTAATTTTCTTTCATGCTCCAATCCTCCGGGGCAACTTACTCCCTCTCTACTGAAGTCTTGTGAAATGGCGGTAGAATCTTGGAAAGAAGATAACACCCAGTCAATCATCGAAGTCGAAGGTGAAGAGGACTTAGCGCCATTAATCTTACATCTATTATCTCCGCTAGGCGGAATAATACTATACGGTCAACCTGGCAAGGGAGTAGTAATAAGAGAAGTAAGTGAGGAATCAAAAAATCATTGCCAATTAATTTTATCCAATTTCAAATTAATGAATGAAAATAATTAACTCTCATTTCCTTCTAAGTGCAGACCAAATCCAAACGCAATCGAAGATATACAAATGGAATAAACACCGGGATCAACCCAAGTATTATATCCACAACTCCAAATGATGTAAAATCCGATACCAAAGATGACCATCCAACTACCTATGCTCCTTGTTAGGCCGTTTTCTGAGGATAGAAGAGATCCAATAATTGCACCTTTTGGGATTCCTAATGCCCATTCCCTGAATCCTCCTTCACTCGATGAATTAATTCCCATAAAGCCGATTGCGACCATTAATCCGCCCAATAATCCAAAAATAGCATCATCAACGACAAAACCCATGTCAGAAGAATTAGATACTCCATCAGTTAGAAAACCTATCCACAGAACTTTATTTCCAGGAGAGTAAGCCCCAATTACAATATTAATTACAGTCAGTAATATAACCCAGCATCCTATGAAAAATAATAATGTAGAAAATGTAAGGCTAGGCCTCAAAAGGGACTTCTTCCAATCCGAACTTTCTTCAGACATCGAGCCGGCGAACTACAACTTCGGTATAATCGTTCCCAGTAATATTTATTCAAATCACAGATGTGATTGCAATCTATATTTTCCTAGAGATGCTTCATCTATCAGAGTTTCACTCTCGCTCATCAATGAAATGGCATCGATTGCCTTAGGGATGGCTGAATTTACTTGCTTACTCCTTCCGCCTCTTCCTTTGCTAACATTCTTTGCCATAATCAATCCCAGAGTGTCTAGCTCATTAAGAAGAGATGATACTCTCCTACTAGTCAAAGGCTCAATTTCAATTTTCTTACAGGCATCTACATATGTTCTGTAAACATCTCCCGTAGAGATATTTCTAAGTCCATTTTCTTCATTTAAACAAATCGAAAAAAGAACCAATTTTTGGTGAAGAGGGAGAGTCTTCAGCACTGGAGTAACTTGATCATACTCAAGCTGGCTTTGCGCCAATCTAACATGCTTAATTCCAACTTTACTTTGTGCCCTCTGTTCTGCCTTTTGAACTGAAATTCTTAGTAAATCCAAAGCTCTTCTGGCATCGCCATGCTCTTGTGCTGCCAAAGCCGCACAAAGATTAACTACACCTTCTTCTAAGATTTCATCTTTTATTCCCATCTTTGCTCTTTCAACAAGAATATTCTCTATCTCAGATGCAACATAAGGGTGGAAAACAATATCTTCCTGACTCAATCTAGAACTAACTCTAGGATCTAGTTGCTGGGTAAAATTCAAATCATTACTAATGCCAATTATAGAACATCTAGAATTTTTTAGTAGAGTATTTAGATTAGTTAAAGAATATAACAAGGCATCTCCGGCCTTATCTACAAGGTTATCTACCTCATCTAAAACAATAATATGGACGCCACCAGCTCTATCCATCCTAGATATCAGTGTTTCAAGGACCCTATCTGTGGGCCAGCCAGTGAATGGTATTGGCGAATCACCCCTTTTCGCTAATTGTGTAGCGATAGTCTGGACTACTCTATATTTTGTATCTACATTCCTACAGTTTATCTCACTAGTATAAACGGGCTTTGTCATTTCTCTCCCCTTTTCTTCTAACTGACGAAGGACGAATCTAGTGACCACCGTCTTACCAGATCCTGGAACTCCATATAGTAACATATTAGAGGGAATATGTCCATTTAGTGCATCTACTAAATTCCTAACCAAGGCATCAAGCTCATGCTCTCTGTGAGGTAATCTCGATGGCTCAAAAGCATGATCGAATGCCTTCCTATCAATAAAGAGACTATCTTGACCAAGAATCTTTTCGAAAATATTCCCATCCATTTTTTTACACCATCAATTTTATTGTAACAAGGAACAAACTATTCACCCATTGAATGAATGCTCTCAAGTTCGTATCTTTATGCGAGTAAGTTTTCGGTAATAAGCACTTCTTGAGAATTAAATTAAATAGTGCTTTTTTTACACCATAAGAGAGATTAATATTATTTAATTCGAATATCAATAAATCCCCTTATATCTCCAATAAAGGAGCATATTCTATCTTTTTCTATATAATATTATTACATTTTATTTATACAAAAATAAATATCCAATCCGGGATTGGAAAAATAATCTCGATTAAGAGCATTTTAACTAATTATTCATTCATTTTTGTTTCTCTGGAGAAAAAAAAATCATATCCATTTAATATACTTGTAAATTTCTGACACTTTATTTTTTCAAAATAAAATCACCTTTATCATCAATAATTAGTTTATCTCCATCAATAAGTTGATGTATATTAGGAAGTAAATCAGGGGATTCAAAACCATGACGAAAATCACCGCTGTTAGAATAATTATGAGTGACTAAAATTTTAGTTTCGGGAAATTTCTTTGATAGAGATTCAATATCTGAAGGTGTATGGTGATATGGACTATCTACAAAATCCGGAACGCCCATTTCTACAATTACAACATCAGCCTCACCTACTCTACAATCTATCTCTTCACAAGGCCCAGAATCTCCACAATGTAGAAGGCGAAAACCACTAGAATGTTTTAGCATATATCCATGAGGTTCGGTTTCCGGAGTATGGCAGACTGGAAATCTGTCCATTTCCCATTCCGTACCGTTTAGTTTAGATTGTTTATCATTACTCCAGGTTATATCATTTTTTAATGAATCTTCTAAACTCCCGGGATAACCAATTCTACATAGATTTGATAGTATCTCCACTCCATTTTTCTCAAGATGAATTTGCAGTTTCAATACATCCGATCCTTCAGATGGCATCCATTTTCTATTTAGCAACAAGAATGGTAGTCCAAATGTATGATCAGCGTGCCAATGAGTGATTAGTAGATGCTTTATTTCCGTAGGTAAGTAATTTGCTCTGAACAACTGAGGAATAACTGTCGGAGGGCAATCAATCAGTATATTACCATCAATCAATGCAAGCGCGTGCATCCTTCCAGGTGGAGAAAAAGCGTTCCCAGTTCCAAGAAAGTGTACTTCGGCCATATGCATCCATGTAGGGATTCGTTCATTGTTTCTTCTATAGTGAATGGTCTTTTTTTACATTGGTTCTTAAACTAAACATTCTTCGAAGTTATTGGTGATTCAATGTCGGAGTGGAGTGTTAAGAATCCCTATCCAGCTACAATTAGTGAAAATTATATCTTGAACGGCGAAGGCTCCAGAAAAGAAACACGCCATATAGTGTTTAATCTAGGAGATTCTGGTTTAGAATACAAAGCTGGCGATGCTCTTGCAGTCGTCCCCAGTTGCCCACCAGAACTGGTGGAATCATTATTAGAATCAGCAAATTTCTCCGGAGAAGAAGAAGTAGAGACCCATCAGGGACTTTGCTCTTTGAGGGAAGCGTTATCTAGCAAATACGAGATTCATAGGGTTTCTAAGAAATGGATAAATTCACTAGAAAATAGAATTTCAGCTAACTCCACTCCTATTGAAATCCAGATAATTAGCCGTCAAAGGACTTCAACTCTAGATGGTTCATTAATGATTAATTGGGAAAAATCAAATTCAGAAAATGATTTTCCATCAGATTATGAAGTTATAGACTCAAACTCTGGC
>Ga0115011_10000083_pt1 | contig 89796 bp, 79 predicted proteins | sample TroAtlMetagenome_2_FD_88705 | JGI IMG/M metagenome (GOLD analysis project Ga0115011, IMG submission 88705) | Marine eukaryotic phytoplankton communities from Atlantic Ocean - Tropical Atlantic ANT8 Metagenome | ecosystem: Environmental > Aquatic > Marine > Oceanic | place: Tropical Atlantic... | reverse complement strand
ATTTCGATATTCAAGCCGTTGGCTGAAAGGAATAAGATTGCAAACCATGATGGGAATACTCCTGCGGTGATGCTCGTTTCGAAACCAGACTTTGCCCAATCATAAAGTGCAAATCCCCTCACTTCTTTTCTTTTTGTAATTTTTATCGTTTCAGTCGCCATTCAAATCAATTCTTCGAAGAGGTTGTATTGTATCAGTGTTTTTACGGATACTAGGTTGTAAATTTGTCACTTTAAACAATTTCTGAATGATATTAGTCATTAAATTCGATGTTTAAGTCGTCAATTAAATAGTTGTAAATTTTCGGATAAAATATCGTGAGGTTGGAAAATTGACTGGTTGGGAAAAACCTAGAGAAAATACGATCGAAAGTCTAATTCACGGGATAAATTTCTCGGATGGAGTAGAATTTGATTTGCGACTTAGTGAAGATGAACAGTTAGTACTATATCACAATTCTATAACAGAAGATAATAGATTCCCAGAATGTGAATTAGCAGACGAATTACCTGATTATATCAAAACCTTTGAGGAACTATTGTCTAAAAGGGAATTCACTAGAGAGCTCACAGAAAGGGGGAAATTTGCATGTATTGAGCTCAAACCTCCTCATCCTAGTAGTGGAAAGGCAGGTGGGTGGATTGGTGGAAGAAAGAGATTGGAGCACATGCAAAAAATGGTTGATTTGGTGCATGAATCATTAGGTGACATCGAGATAAGTACTTCGAGCGCAGTCATTTATTCGTTCGAGAAAAAAATTCTACAAACAAAAAGGAAGGAAGGTGGACTCAAAGTTTCGAGGTTGGTGCCATATCTCAGGCAATGGGGCAATGAGTTTTCTCAGCGCACTCTAGCAATTCCATCTTATGTTATGAATTCCCTACCCAGATTGATGAAAAAAAATAAGATTAATGATTCTCCAATGCTGCCTTGTGCTTTGGAATATTTGGATGGTTTTACTAGATTTCTCAATATTGGATCTACAGTAGGAATTGATGGAAAATATTTACAAAAGTTGAACAAAATAAGAAGAGGATATCCAGTTTATGTTTGGCCTGGGAAGCCTGAATTGGAAAGAAAATTATGGGAAGCTGGGCTCACTGGAATGTCGGATGATTTTTCGCCTGAATTAGTTACACTCCCATCGGGACATGCTAGGTGGTCAAGACCTGCTACTCAGCCTCTAAGTGAAGCTGAGATGGCAAAATTGGATTCCACTCCGAAAGAACATCATGGAGAAAAACTAAAAGAAATGAAAGGGGAAATTACCCCTTGGAATGAATTTTCTGATATAGAAAGAGTAGAATTTACAAAATACTGGATAAAAAAATGGGGGTGGAAAAGGAGGGAAGAGGATATTCTAAATGAGGTATCTGAAAATAGTTTGCCTTGGGAAAGTGTGAGGATTGTTGGCCACAGAGGCTCTGGAAAAACTCATGGCTGGTAGATTTAATCTAATCTTCTTAATGTTTGTTCTTTTGCTATATATTTGGGCCTATAAATTGGCACCCCTCTGCCATCTCTAGCATTTCTTTCATCTATAATTTGCGCGCATATTCCTGCAACTCTTGCCCAACCAAAGAATGTTGTATAATAGTGTGGCTTTCTGAAGCCTACTGCATGAAGGAGGCTTCCACTTGCTAAATCGACATTGGGATATGGATTACTTATTTTCGGATACTCTTTTAGGATTGGAGGGACAACTTCCCTAAGAGTTTTAACTATCTGAAAATATTCATCATCTGGGCAAATTTCTGATCCTAGCTCAATTAGTAGCCTAGCACGTGGATCTTCTGCTCGCAATACTCCATGTCCAAATCCATATATTGGCCTTTTAGCTTCCATCTCAGATCTTACGAATCTTTCAATTTCCTCAGGGTCTGCGGTACCAACTCTTTGAACGAATTCTAAACACGATTGATTGGCCCTGCCATGCAAAGGTCCAGATAGTGCATTCATTGCACTAGAAATTGCAGAATATACTGATGCACGACCTGATGAAACGGCTTTACCAGTAAAGGTTGATAGATTGCCACCTCCATGGTCCATATGGAGTATGAAAAAGAATCTTAGTACTCGATTCATAATTTCTGCGCTTTCATCTTCGAGACCTAGCATATGTACGAAATTCTCGACGAGTCCTAATCCTGGCTTCCTAGATCTTAGTGTTGGAGGATATGTGGATCGATGTGCGTGACCGCCTCTGAGTAGAAAAATTCTAGCCATCAACTCTGGCATTCTAGCTATTAAATTCATAGAGTCCACTCTGACATCTCCAGTAGTTTCTGCTGCTCCCATGGCCATTATTCCAATAGATAGCCAGTCCATGGGGTGGCCGCTTCCAGGAGTTAGATTCTCTAAAACGCGTAATGCGCCAGTTGGTATTTCTTCGCCCCTATGGGCCAATTCCTTCCTGAAATCTTCTGATTGCTTTTTTGTGGGCAATTCCTTGTGCAATAATAAATAAATCACATCTTCTTCTTCCAAATTAGCTAAATCAGCTACAGGATATCCCACATAATGGACGCCTTCGATTGGATCTACATATGAGGTCCTACAAGTTCCAACTGGTATTCCTCGCATTCCGGAATCTAAATGATTTTTTGAGATAGAAAAAAGTCCTTCATCCTCTCCCATACTATCGCCTAGGTAGTCCTAATTACCTATGTTTGATAATATATCCGTTAGATGATTCTAAATTAATTATTTTCTTAATCTTCTAAGTCGATAATTTTTCTAATTATTTCACTTGGAATTTTCTCACTTTTTCCATTATTGTAGTTTACAAAAACTCCTGTGACTTTGCCCAATGCAACTGTTTGAGAGTTGGATTGGCGGATTATTTTATATTCCATATCGAAAGAAGAATTTCCTATTCTGGACATTGTAGAATAAACCGATACCTTGTCTGGAAAAGTAACTGGAGATAAATAATCAGCTTCAATTCTAGCTAGTATAGGTCCTTTATTCTCTGATTTCATATAGTCCATCATTCCACAAGAATTGAAGTAATGCATTCTTGCATTTTCCATCCATCTTAGAAATACTGTATGATTGACATGATTCATGGAGTCTAAATCGCCCCATTGGACCTCGATTTCACAAGAAATTGGCCACTTCCTTAGGCTATTATCTAAAGTCATACATTCACCTCAAATCAATCCTAACTTGCGCCCACAAGATTTGAAAGATTCCAAAACGATATTCAAATCATCCATTGATAGTCCTGAAGACATTTGGGTTCTAACTCTTGCCTTTTCCCTAGATACCATTGGAAATACAATTGCACCTACCATAATTCCTTCCTTTTTCAAAAGCTTAGAAAATTCTTGAGCCTTTTTACTCTCTCCACACATTACCGGAATAATGGGAGTCTCGCTGACTCCAGTATCAAAACCTAATGAATTTAATTCGGTTCTAAAGTAAGTTGTATTTTCCCAAAGTTTTGATACGTGTTCTGGCTCACTCATTAGAATTTCTATTGCCGCCTTCTGTGCTGCAGCTACCCCTGGTGGCTGACTCCCAGAAAGAAGCCATGAACGACTGTTATTTAGTGCATGAGTTCTTACTTGTTTGCTGCCGGCGAGAATTCCTCCTTGAACGCCTAGAGCTTTAGAAAAGGATCCAATCTCAAAGGTTATTTTTCCTTGTAAAGAGAAATGAGAAACTATTCCCCTTCCGCCCCCCAGTACTCCTTCTCCATGACAATCGTCAACAAGCGTCATTGCATCATACTCATCAGCCAAATTAGAAATTTCTTGTAATGGTGCAATATCTCCATCCATACTAAATACTCCATCAGTAATGATTAGTTTTCTTTCTGCGCCTTGATTATCACGTAGTATTTTCTCAAGAGCAGCCATGTCATTATGTTCGTAAACTGCCCTGTTTGCTTTTGTCAATCTCACTCCATCAATAATAGAACCATGATTTAGTTCATCTGAAATTATTATGTCGTCCTTTCCCCTTACTAAAGTGGGGATTAAACCTACATTAGCTGTATATCCAGCTGAGTAGATTAAAGTGGATTCTACTTCTTTAAATTCTGCACATAATCTTTCAGCTTCTAGGTGTATGTCCATTGTTCCTGAGATAGCCCTCACAGATCCCGATCCTGCTCCATATTTCCTAGTAGCGTCAATACTAGCTTGAATGACTTTTGGATGCATAGTAAGATTGAGATAATTGTTTGAAGATAGCATTAGCATTTCTTGGCCATCGATGATGCACTTAGGTTGACTAGCTCCTTCCAAAGTAGGTGGATTCCATTCTAATCCTTGTTTTCTAAGTTCCTGAATTCCATCTTTCATCCAAGAAAGGTCTGCACTCATGACCCTCTGAAGGAGCCATCATTCATTGATTAATCGGAAAAATCAAAGTTCTATGCCTAAATCACTCAGGGATAATATATTCAATGCTAAAAACCAAATTATGAAGAATGCGATTCCCGCAATACTGGCGTTTTTGAGATTTTTGATGTCTTCTGTGGGATTATTGGCCTCAAAATCTCTAACTATTAAGTAAGCAATAAATGAGAATGGAGCTACAAAAAATCCTGCAATTGAATAATTTCTAATTAGTCTTCTTTCCTCTTTAACATTGTCTTCTACTGGGAAATTCTGCCATTCGGGATTATAAAATATTCCGTCTACATTTAAAATTCCGGACTGCCACCATTTATCTTGATTGGATTCTGCATTTGCGACCTGTTTCTTTACTGGAGAAAGTAATCCTGCCAAAGTAATTATCATCCACTCAAATGAGCCAATATAGCCTTTCTTTTCCCATGCCTTCATTACAAAATGGAAAGTTAAAATTGTGAGGATTACAATGGCCCATACTCCCGGCCAAGGCATCCTACTATAGGCATCCACTGTTACAACTTCTCCAAAGAATGTATAGTCTGGATACAAAGAAGAAACAAAGAATTGCATCACATAATATACCCATTGAGTGATATATATTGTAAATGCTATAAATCCAAATCTCCTAACAAATTGTGTGGCTTTAGCGAATTGTTCGCCTTTGCCTCTGTATTCTGAAATTCTAATTACTGTCATTGTAATCATTAGTGTCATGCCATTAAGAGTCATAAATTGCCAGAACCAACCCGATCCACCTAATGCAGTAAGTCCCTTTTCCGGGACCCAAGCTCTATGATTGTATATTGTTCTGTACTTGTCAATAGCAGCATCGAAATCTCCAAGATCCCCTAGTACAATTGCAACTCCAATAAATCCTACAAAGAAGCACAATGTACCAACCCAGAAGAATCTCTTAACAAATGATTTATCAAAATCTGACTCTTTCGGATTTGACATATGAATTCCTATGATGCTACCCATAAAGCTAGTAGCCAGATATGGGAAAATTGGTTCAACCTCTGCAGCTAGAGGATTGATGAATAGATATATGATATAATCTTGGGGAGGTGATTCCCCGACAATTACTCTCCACATCGCTTCATCTCCATTTACCCCCCATGGATAGCCTGGAATCAATGCCTCAACTGCAGCCCATACTACAGGAGTAGTAAGAAGTACAATCCCCGCCATCAAGAAATATATTCTAATTACTGTGCTTGAATCTGTAGATAAATTGAATCTTTTAGCAATCATTCCTTGGATTGCTCCATTAACTAAAACGCACCATCCAATAGTATGAAGTGTTTCGAAATGATAACCTTGTGTCCTCCAATGATTAATGACTACTTCACCGGAAAATATTCCAGGGATATTGTTAAGATTTTTAGTTACCTGTCCAAAACCTCCATGATAACCTAAGAAGGCCTCACCAAAGTGTGCAAAAATTATAATTAGAGCTCCTCCAACTACTTGTTTTCTAATTATTGAATCTGGAGATTTACCCTTTTCTAGATTTTTTCTCATACCTATCATATTTCCAGTTGCTGAAGTCATGAGGAATAGGCCAGCTAATCCTCCTAAATACGGCATTATTAGGAGTGCTAGTAAATTAATGGCGCTTATATTACTCAATTCATTAACGTATTTATCTACTTCAAAGGTATCCATAACTGTGTGCAGTAGTAGCATTGTTAGAATGGCCATCCCTCTAAGGAAGTCTATTGAGGCATATCTTTTTGGGCGGTAAAGGGTTTCAATGGTCGAATTTTCCATTATTATCTTATATGTTTAAAGGCGATGTACGAATAATAGTTTCTATATATAAAGGGTTATTTAAACGAATAACATAGTTTCTATGCTATACCGTACAGGGTTTGGCATGGGAGGCATAAGTCTATCGATATTGGGAGTTTCCCAAGATGGTGGAATCCCTCAAGCAGGATGTGGATGTAAAAGGTGTATGGATGCACATGAAAACGTGAATTTGAGGAAATTTCCCGTATCTTGTGCGATAATGGGCATTGACAATAGTTTCCATATTATCGAGGTTAGTAGATTATTATCCGAACAACTAAAAATTGTATCTGAAATTTTTGATTTGGGAACTCTTAGAAAACCTGATTCAGTAATTATCACCCATGGGCACTTGGGCCATATAGATGGACTAGGGCTATTTGGAAAGGAAGTCATGGGATTGAAAGATGTTCCACTAATTTCTAGCTCCAAAGTTATTAAGTTATTAGAAAAAAGGGGAATTGCTGAGCCATTTGTTTGTCATGATTTAGTTCCTGGGAAAAGAATAGAACCAACAAGAGGGTGTGGATTTTTTATTGAATTGTTAAAGGTCCCCCATAGGGATGAGGAAACTGATACTCATGCTGTAATTATTAGAGGCCCCAATAAGTCGATACTGTTTCTACCAGATCATGATTCATGGAATGAAACTTTAAAAATTTCAGGGACCAAGGACATAAGAGAATTTCTTGAACATATAAAAGTCGATATTGCATTTATTGATGGTACTTTCTGGGATGAAAATGAGCTTATAGATAGAGAAATGAAGAAAATTCCCCATCCAACAATTTCTGAAACTCTTGAACTCCTGGGAAATAGGATGAATGATGATCCTGAAATATTTTTTCTTCATCTAAATCATACAAATCCTGCAAATGATGAAGACTCTGATCAAAGTAAAAAAATTAATTCTATGGGATGGGGAGTGGCATCTCAAGGCTCTATTTTTTCATTGTGATTAATGCGGACAATTATGAAGTGCCTGACTAGGCGAAGGGCATGCGCCTGTTTGGAGTTGTGTCAAGTGGGTTAGGTAGAGCCCATGTTTTCATGTCTCAAGATCATTACCAGAATCAATTCAAATTGATTCTTGGCTCTGGAGCCTGGCCAGGAACACTGAATGTTGATTTGGATGAACAAAGTTTAGAAGATTATTTTGGACTTAGAATTTTGTCGGGCCTAGAAGAAGGAGAATTTCAAGAATCTGTTGAATTATCAAAAATTGAAGGTTTTGAGAGGGATGGGAAATCTTTCGGTGGTGCGACTGCTTTCAAGGGTACAATTTCAAAACCGGGAATGGATGCTATCGAATGTGCAGTTCTAATACCAGATTTGACTAGGCACACAAGTACAGCTGAAATTATCTCAAAGTCTTTCTTGAGAGAAATTTTACCTTGTAAAGATGGAGATAAAGTTGAGATTTATCTTAATTGATTTGTTCGAGCCATTCTTTCTCTATTAATGCACTCATTTCGAAATTGCATAATGAAATCCACCTCCTGTATTCTCTATTTTTCTGTGGCCTTATTGAAAATTGGGGATTTTCGGGAAAATCTTGTCTTTCTTTAATTGGGAAATCAGGGTGGCTGATTTCCCAGAGTATTAGTCCATCCGAATTGGCGCGTCCAAAATCTACTTTCTTTTCGGGGTTTGATAGTGCAGATTGTAGCTCTTCTATAGAAATTCTTCCACTAGCGATTCCGGAAAAAGCTGAAGCAATTCGTCTTACTTGATTCCAAAGAAAAGATTGTGCCTTTATCGAAAAACCGATGACATTTCCTGAATGAATCCAAGGGACGCATTCATTCACTTTTCGAACGGGATCCTTATCTTCTTCCAATTTAGAAAGATTTGAGAAATTATGAGTCCCTTCAATGATCGAACAGGCTTTAGTGATTTGAGATATATTTGATTTATTAGGCCATTCTTCTATCATATCTAATCTGTATAAGTAATGCCTGAAGTAGGCGAATCTGACTCTAGAATTTTTATTAACCATCCTAGCTGAAATTACTGTCATTCCAACTGGGAGGTTATCATTTAGTGCTCTGACAATTGATTTGCTGGAAATATTCGATGAAATATTGAACGGCAAGTCTATTCTAGCTAAATTCATTCTTACTCTGACGCCAGAATCAGTCCTACTAGAAAGCTCTAGACATCCGTCCATCCACCATTTTAGTCTCTTTAGGGCTTGTACTAGTGAACCCTCTACAGTCCGAACATCTGGTTGAATTTGAGATCCATGAAATGCATTTCCGTGGTAGCCAATAGAAATTAGGTAGCGATTACTGTCAATCGCTTCAAACATATTACTCAGTCTGCAAATATTCTAGAGCTTCTTCGGCTGAGGCGAAACCCATACCCAAGAGTGCGAACTCTACTGCAGTAGGTAAAAATTGCTTGGCGAACATTTCGCTTCTATCGAAATTGGTCTTGAAGTCTATATTGTCTATTAGCATTTTTGCGGCCTGATATAAATCCTGAGTAACATCAAAATCATCAGAAGAATCTCCTAATTCCTTTAATTTCTTTAATTCTCTAATGGCCATAGGGATTCTATCGAACTCTATTAATGCATTAGCATATGCAGCTTGAAACTCTGTACTAGAAGAATCCAAGGCTGCTGCTTTTTTGAAATAACCCTGAACTTGGCCTTCGTTGATTCTATCATTTCCCTTTTCGTCGAAATTCCCATTTTCTTGGATTTCAAATAGAGCGGATTCCGCCCAACCATGATATCCCATCGGGTCATCGGGATTTTCTTTTATGTGGCCTTCAAAAATTGTCATTGCACCCATATAATCTCCTTGGGTGATACATTGTGCTGCTTGAGTCATTAGGTCTACGTCTGTCATTACAATTCCTGATTGTGAGTGGATGGGTTTTCTTTATGAACGGTGCGGAAGAAATCTTAGAATTCTTTGGAGTTATTATTATCATTTTTCAATTACTGATCCTATGTTGACGTCCATTAGTTCATTAATCAATCTATATTTTTCCATTGGATTTTTGATGCCATACAAGCAGTTCGAGGGATCTGTTGCCATAACATTTCTAGATCTTTGTATTGTTATCCATCCAAAAAGTATTGAGAAAAATCTTCTAATTCCCGTAGGTAAATTTTCTTCTTCATCCATGATGCCAACTGATGCTCCTAATGATTCAACTTGTAAACCAACTCCTGAACCTGTGACTATATGCACATTTCCGAATCCAAATATTTTTCCCAATATTGTGGGATCGGCTTTTAGGTTCTCGACTTTTTGTAGTGAAATTCCGTGTACGCTAGTGTCAAAATATAGAAATTGCTTTCGGATATGAATTCGTTTATCGGTAATTGCATATTGGAACGATTTCTGATATAACTTGGTAAATACTATCATTATTGATGCAGAAGCTATTCCGAGTGGTAGGAACCAAAGTAAATTCCATTTGGGCAATGGGTTTGTGAAATCTATATTTATTAACTTGGATGTCCATGCTATAATATCTAAGAAATTCCATAGTAATGGAAAAAGGGCTGAAAATAATAAGAATGTAGTAGTCCATTTTCCAGAAGTGGAAAAATTGGAATAATGATTAATTTTAGTTAGCAATAGCATAATGAATACAAATCCAAAAATTCCAGTCAAATCAACTAACCAAATTACTGTAGATACTAATTGGTTATTCGTACTATTTTCGGGATTTTCTAACCATTCCCCTAGAAAGAAAAGTATGTGGATACAAAAAACAAGAATTGCTAAAATATACTTATCTGCCATAGCAATAGTGGATGGCCCGCCATGCCAAATTGGAGTCTCGTTATCAGTAATTTCTTGGAATTTGGAGCGAATTAAATCGTCATTCACTTTGGATTTGAACTTTGAAATGAATTCATCCATTAATATTCGGGAAGATGTTGGACTTCATGATATTTTGGTAAGTCAAAATATTTAATGTAAAATTCCCCAGGCATGTTCTGCATTTCCATGAATCCACTCATAATCTTCGATGGTTCTTACTCCTGATTCATCTTCTATCCTGATGCCTTCAACTTCAAATGGATATTCGTTGTAAGTTAGATGACTCACCATGCCACCTCTTGTAGGTTGATCGAAAGTCCATCTAGCTCTACTAACAGCTTTTACTGCAATAGAGATTTTAGTCCTATCATTCCAAATTCTTACTCTAAATTTTGGCAACAGATGTCCCATTTCATCTCTCAGTTCTTCGTCGGATTTTGTTAATTCAACTTCACATTTTTCAAAATTTTCGGTCCTATCCAAAATCTTATCATGAAATATCCCAGAGCCAATATTTGGCGATCTGATGAAATCTCTTCTCTTCCAAGGCAAATCATCCATTGTTGTACTGAGTGGAGATAAATGAGGCATGAACCAATCAATATATGATCCGTCGTTAAAATGAAGCATCCCCCAAAACCAAGGAAATGCTGGAGACTGTACAGTAACTTTCTGAAAATAAGCTGAGCCGCTGAATTCTTCGTCATCAACTTTGATTTTACATAATGTTCCTTGCAGCCTTAAGATGTCATAACCCATGCCATTTGCCAGAAGAATATTATTTTTGTAAGTTAGAGAACTTGGTGGCCCCCACCAAGGAGTTAATTCTGCTTCAAATATAGATGGTGCGCCTTTGACTCGGGATTCCTGATCACTGGAAACTCTAAGCCAAAATGAAGAGTTCCCGGGCCTCATCCCAAAAGACATGTCCTCTCGATTCAAGGGCACTATGGCACCGGCACCTTCACCAACTCCTTCTCCTGGATATAGAGGATGAGTATCGGGAAATACTCCCATTCGGCATTCTTTCATAGTCATAGGCTCATACATTTTTTCACCATCATACAACCATGCACAAACCATCCCAGGAATTACGAAACCTTCATGTTCATCTTTATACATTCTAGAGCCGGGTTTCCACCAATGTCCACTTACCCTTATTGCTTCAGTTTCCTTTGTTGACCATAAAGTCATTAATTGCCTTGATCTCTTTGGATTGTTTGGATCGGGGATGAAAATTATCACCCAATACCACCACCATGAAAGTCGATGAATGGGTGGCATTACATCTAGTTTCCAAAGAGATGAAAAATCGCCGCCGAATTTTTCTGGAGTATCGGACATATGGCCCCTCACATTATCTCCCTCTTACTGAAAACGGACTGACCAATGCCAATCATTGAAAATGAAACTAATGACAAAACTATGGTACTAATTATCAATGCGACTCCCGGTGACTGAGTTCCTAAAGTATGAACTGGTGGATGCCAGAAGAATGAGAGTCCAGTCTCAATATTGAATGCGAGCCCGATTTCTGCCCATTGTAAAGTATCGGGCCAGGCCATCAAAACTATTGCATCAATCATTTGTAACGCCCAATGAGTAATAGATATACTGGACACGGTCCAGTTGGGATTAATGATCGAAAACGTGCCCATCATAAATTCCCAAATTCCGAAAATGATACAAAAATATACTCCGTATTTTGGAGAAATTAATCCCATAGTATTGAATAATGACCCATATGCAGCTAGGACAAAAGTTGTTGAAATCCCGATGCCTAGCCATACTGGTAAATCTGAGAATCTGAAAAACTGATCCCCTGGTCCCAATGTAGCAGTTATTAATCCCACAATTAGAGCTAAAATAATTACATATGAGGCTACAATTGCGAGATATCCTAGTAATCTGTATAGTATAAATTCACCTCTATGTATGGGCTTTGAAAGTAAGAAATGTAGGGTACCATTCTCAGTTTCATCCCTAACAAGACCCAAGGAAAGAAATAAGGGTATGAAAAGTCCTAATAAGATTACAAAGGCCATCTTTCCGACTCCAATGATGAATGTCCTATGACTTAATTCGCCTACATATCGTTCATCATTTGGATCTTCATCGACATTATCATCTGCAGATATTCCGATTACTTCATTTCCGTCAGCGTCTACTAGCCAAAAAACGTCACACTTAATTCCATTTCCATTTCTATCATCTTGAAATCGATAATATAAGTCGTAATCTAAAGCTAATTGGACATTGGTTTCCGACAACATATATTCTTCTCTTAAACAGTCTCCGTCATTATCGAAACCATGAGAACCACCTAACCTTGTACCTGAAGGGCAATCAACTCTATTCCCTGCTTCATCAAAACAATCAATATCATCTTCATCGATGTACATCTCTGGAGGGTCAGGAGTTACTTCGAATGATTCTGAATAATATCCCCATCTGAGTTCCCATTCCTCAGGAACAGTTGCCAGTCCATTCCCTTTCCACTTGCCGTAAATGAAATACTCATCTGTATCTACTATACATGCCTCGCCGTAACTTGGATACCAATCAATAAAAATTTGTCCATCGGGGCATGATGACAATTCAGAGTCCCAATCTACAATATCATCCCACCAATCGCCCGTGTAATTGTAATCGATCCATTCATATTGAAAAAATGCCGCTCCATTCCAAGTCTTATTTCCTGAAAATGTTCTTACATTATCATTCCAGTCTATTTCATCTTCGGGGATATAAAATCCTGAGCCGGGGAAATCTGAGGCATCATAATCACTAGTCCCATACTTCATTTCTTGACCGAGTGGATATCCGTCATTATCTTCATCAACACTGTCTCCATCATTATCTATTGGATCGAAAGATTTTCGAACGGAATCGACATAAAATAGTAATAATAATGCCATAAGAGCCACACCAATACCTAGTACTACCCAAGTTGATATGCGGTGTCTTAATTGTCTAGCAGTTAATTCAATAATTGCTCCAGCCTTTCTGTCCAATCTAGTCCATACTGTATCGGCAAGAGTTTTGTCATTTTTATCCATCATTAGCATCTCCTATTAGATATCCAAGTAGTGAATCTAAATTATCATCCGGATTCTCAATTGATGAAATTTTTTGATTGGAATTCAAGACTATAGAAGGGAGTATGGAATGTGCCTTGGCTAAATTGTTTGTTTGTATTTCCAGTTCGCCTTCATTAGGAAATCTAACTCCATATACAGGATCTCTTTCTATAAATTGAGCTGCTAAGGACCTAGGATTTTCACATTTTATTAGAATTCTATGTGGATGATTGTCGAGTAAATCACGAATGGCATGTAGATTTCCAATGGCTAGAAGTTTACCATTATGAAGAATTACAATTTGTTCAGTAATTCTTTCGATTTCTTGTAATATGTGACTTGAAACCAGTACAGTTTTTCCTTGATTTCCTAGTTCTCTAATTACACTCATTATACTAGTTCTTGCTATAGGATCGCAACCATGAAGAGGTTCATCTAATACAATTAAATCTGGATCATGTACTAGCGCGTGGGCTATCTTTACTCGCTGCCTCATTCCTTTGCTATATTTTCCCACTTCTTTATGCATTACATCATCAAGTCCAACAAAATTTAGCACATGTTCTGATCTTTCTCTAGCCTCATCTCTTGTCATTCCGTGTAATCTGGCTAAAGTGGAAACGAAATCTAAAGCGGTCATCCAATCATAGAGTCTCTCTGATTCACTAACATAACCTATCTTCCTATAAGGGGCAGAATTGCTCCAGGGATTAATTCCAAATAATCTTACAGAACCTTGGGTGGGCTTTAATCGGCCCATTAATAATTTGAATAGAGTAGATTTACCTGCTCCATTTGCACCCAAAATTCCAGTCACACCTCCATCTATGGCTAACGATACATCATTTATGCCTATAACTTGACCATATAGTTTTGATACTTGGTCTAATAGAACAGTGGGTACAGGTTGATTTTGTATTGTCATTCTCTTGTCACCTCCAATGATGAAACTCGAGAAATTAGCAAGCCTAGTGAAAGTGAATTAATCAATAGAATTGAAAGTATTGAGAAGGACAAAGGATGATCATAATTGGATGGAAGGCCTACAAGAAATTGCCCTAGGTGAGCTAGGCAATCATATGGGCTGATGATATAGAGGATTGTATTTTCGAATTGTAATTCCACTAATAGTGATACTAATTTTGTACCATATATGACGCTGAGAAAACCAATAGCAGCAAAAAATCTACTCTGACTGATGCTTGATAAGGCTAAACCGATTGACGTATATGTGATAACGAGAATAATTCCCGCCACCATTCCTCCGAGAAAAATTGGGAGAGTGTCTGCTAGGAAAGCCCAGCCTTCGCCTCTAAATACAATAGCGCTTGTGTAATATAAGAAATATGAGAATACTATAACAAAACCCAATATAACAGCAACACTGAGATATTTCATTGAAGTGTAGTCAAACCTAGTTACTGGGCGAGAGAAATATATGGCGCTAGTTCCATTCTTTCTATCATCAGAAATCATACCACCTACTACTAGTGCAGTTAAAAGAGGCCAAAAACACATATTTCTTGGAAAATATCCCAAAACCTGGCCCCATAAATTATACCTGTTGATGCCCCACATCTTTGAAATGAAACCTCCATCTTCTCCACCCACTAATGATGATAAAAATAACATTGGCACAGGAGTTAATGCCCCGATAAAAATTACGAGTATTAATAATCTAACCATTGGATGGTATGATCTGTGTCCTTTGCTAGTTAGAAGTCCATAAACATGGTGTCGGTAGATGGCATAATTTCTCACCCACCTTGGACCTAAATTTCCTTCCCATGTTCTGTATTGTTGATTGAATATTGAGCCTAATTTTGTTTCTGATTTGGTAACAACTGCAGATGCTTCTTCATCGCCATCTCCAGCCCCAAAAGCGACTTCCATCCTAGTTTGACCACCTTCCAAATCTACTCTATCATTCAAATTAGAAGCCTCCTTTGTGATCTGGAGTCATTAATTCTGAGCTTCCTTTAATTTCTGAGCCGAGTTTGTCCATTATCAATAAGAAAATATCTTCCAAATCGGGCTCATATTCCTTTAATTGTCTAATCTGGACTTCTGAATCCACGGCAGACTCGAGTACTTTTTTTATTGTTTTTTCATCCTCAATCTTTATTCTTATTATTCTACCTAATCTTCTGACGGATAGATCCTTGGAAATTAGAGATTTTTCCATTTTGCTCGCTCCGCCCCAAATCATAATTTCGATTTCTCTTTCAACTTGATTAACTAGTTCTCCAATACTCCTTTGTACCACTATCTTTCCTTTATGAATTAGAACGATTCTGTCGCAGACCTCTTGAACATCATCCATTACATGACTACTCATCAAAACAGTTCTATTTCCTTGTTTGACAGTTCTTTTTAATGTCTTTAACATAAATTTTCTGGCCCTTTTATCTAACCCATTAGTTGGTTCGTCGCATATTAATATATCAGGGTCATGAATTAAGGCGCAGGCTAATTTTGTTGCTTGAAGCATTCCAGTGCTGAAAGTTTCGATTTTTCGGTACCTTTGTTCCTTAAGACCGACGTACTCTAGAACTTCATGGGCTCTCTGTGCTGCAACCTTTGAATTCATTCCAAGTAATTCGCCACTATATCGTACTTGATCAATCGCAAATAATCCAGAATCTAATGCATTATACTCTGGCATATATCCAATTCTTGATCTAATTTTCTCTCCTTGAGTCTTAATGTCATAACCCAACACAGCCCCTTCTCCTGAAGTAATGCCAATAAGTCCCAAAAGGCATTTGAATAGTGTCGACTTTCCTGCTCCATTTGGTCCAAGAATTCCAATTGCTCCTGCAGGGATACTCAGATTAATATCATCAAGTGCTAAATGGGGTCCATACATTTTCCTGAGTCCCTTGGCCTCAATTACAAAATTCTTTTTTTCCAAATTATCCTCCTCAATAATAGAGGATTCTTTTGCGTCTTCAATCAAGTTGTGCCTCAGCTCCTTCTGTAACATGCTACGGTTGAGTCCTAATCACTTGAATCAATCCCTAAAAAGCTATTAATATTCTAACTTGATAATATTCCATTTCTAACTTTTACTGCAATTCCTTTCTTTAGATATTTCATTTCTGAAGATGTAGTGATTGCTATGCCATGTGCAACAAATTCTCCTGTTGAAGATGTAACTACGCATTGTTGACCGGGAATTAAATGTGAATCTGCCCCTAAAATATATCCATGCATTACATTCCTACCTTTTCCTACAAATGGGATTGCATCATCAATTATCCTGACTCTTGGAATGCCGGGATATATATTATCTGATGAAATATGTGCAAAATCGGGGAGTGGAGTTTGATTTAATTCCAGTAACTGTTTTGCCCCCTCCATAGTTAGTGAGATGGCGCCATCAGTTAGCCTTGGAGATAAAACATGTCTATCATTTGAAAAAATATTTACCATCCTGTCTGTTTTTGATCTTCTGGAAATCATATTTTCTGTCAATTTACACCCCTCCAAAGGATGGATTGCGCATAGAATCGAAAGTTTATCTACAATAGAACATCTATCTAGCCATTTTCTAATTTCTGATGAATTATTTACTTTCTCAGGACTTTCGTTGATATTATTGATAATTTGATAAGGATAATCTGATAGTCCAAGTTCAGACAAAAATTCTTCTACCTCATAATCAAATAAGACATCTTCCCACATATCGTTGGGGCCATTTAAGTGACACCAGGGAGATAAATCTTCTATTGTATAGGGAATTAATCCTAGAGGAGTGGCGATAAGGATAATTGTTGCTGGAATCTCTTCAAGAAATTGAAGTATAATTTCTAAAGCTGAATCCCTCCATGGCGGATGGAATCCTTCCAGAATAATTGCCCTCTCAGGCGGACCATTTTTTCCATCCCACCAAGATCCTGGGAAGCGCCATCTTGTAGCTAAAAGTGCCTGCATATGCAAAATATGTGGCCTATATTCAATATCTTCACTAAGTAGTTCTCCGCCATTTCTTACTGGATTACTGCTTCCCATTAATCCTAATATTGTATCTCCAATAGGCCCTTCGTCTGGATTATCTAATTGGTCAAGTATCCATTCAAAGGCATCTCTCAATTGTGGAGATGCGTGGCTTCGTTGCTCTGCTAGTTGCCAAATTGTGCCAGATCTTATTGCTTCCCTACAACGAGCTAATTCTCCCTGCGTCACCTCCAAATTGTGATGTGATAGGATTATGGTTTTTTCTTCTTTATCCATGGATCGAATTTGGTCTGGAGTAGTACCGAAAAGCGCTCTTGAGGAAAATGGCCATTCTTTGAGATCTTCTAATTTCAAAGTCCCAGTAGGAGTTAGAAGTCTGTCATCTCTAGCAAAAATTGCATATGCGGCGCTATCGAAAATATCGACCCCTAGGGCGATTGAGAGGGGAAATAGTAAGGGGTGTCCACAACCAAAAAGGTGGATTGGCCTATCTGGAGGTAAGGATGATTTTGCAGCCAGTAAGATTGAAAATAGTTCTTTATATCTTTGTTGTTCCATTAGAGGTACAATTCCCCCGATTGGGTGTATAGTAAATCCCCTGAAAGGGCCCTCCAATTGACCCATCAATTTAGCTGATTTAGCCCTTAGTTCTTGATGTGTTCCTCCTTGAATTGGTCCATTCAATAGCAGGTTTTGACCGGAAACTTCCAAAGATTTCTCTGCCCTATGGGCGGTCTCGATAACTGATTCATCCAGTTCTTGGAGGGACATATCTGGCCTGCCGAATACATCTAAAATTGTCCCTATGTCTACTCCAATGTCGTTTTGGAATTGAATGATTTCTTCTACCCCTACTTCTACATCTCCATAAATATAAGATTGGAATGTTCCCGAATCCGTAACAACTATTCCAGGAAAATCTAGTAGATTGTGGATGCCATGTTTCTTTGCTTCATCCCTTAAATTTTCATGTTTCCAAATAACGTATGAATTAGTTATTAATGCTTCAATTCCATATTTATCCCACATCTCTCGAGGCTCAATTGTTCTGATATTTGGATTAACAACCGGAAGTAGCATGGGAGTAGTCATTAAGCCGTGAGAGGTGTGTAATCGCCCTATTCTTGCATACGAATCTCGGGATATGATTTCAAATAAACCTAGGTCTTGATCTCTGCACTTCTCTGGCTCTCTTGGGGGCGCCATATTGCGATGGTGGAGGTTTTTGGACATCAAACCTCGGTTGTTCGAGAAATTACAGAAATAGTCACTTTTCCATCTTTGAGTGATAGATTTACGGTATCTCCAGAATTAATCTCTGTAGTTGGATCATCATCAAACGCGTGTGCATATGGAACTCCGAGCAAAGAAACGGCCGGGAGAGTTAAAGGACAGACGTCCCTATTTACAACAGCTTTTGGACCCATATCAGTGTAGATTAATCCCATTAATACATATGGAGCCACAGTTGAGCCTGATCCTTTTGGATATATTAGGACAGTATCTGAAATTGATTCACCATCTAGTGGGTGCCCTGGCTCTTCTATTACACCAGTATCTCTATTCACATAACCCAAATAAGTAATAGGAATATCGGTAACTAAAGCTTTTCCAGAAACAGACCAAGTTTCTTGACTAGGGATGCCTTTTCCATTGGATTTAAAACTCCCAAACTTTGGTGTTTTTGCCGAGAGTATTTGTTTGGACTTGTTTGAATGTAATTCTGGTCGAGGTCCTGCTGATAATGAGGGATTAAATGCGTGAGAGACGCAATCCTGGATGGTTGAAACACTAGTTGGCATATTATTTAGTCCACTAGTTAAATAATGTTCAGCTTTGAGTGAATTTGTGAGTAAATGATTATATTTTTCGCGGTTATAAGGCGTAACTTCTGGGCACGTGTCTTTGAGAATTAGAGCTCCAGCTTCTTCTAGAATATCTAAGGTGCCATCCCCCTCAATTGAGACGTAATTTTGACTGCTCATAAATAGCCAGAGTCGCTTATCTGGTATTCGATTCCCAAGTTCCATTTGTGTCCTTACTGCTGCTGCAGTAGCCCTAGCTTCACCGACACTGGCCTGAGGACATCCAATTACTACTAAGTCGACTTGTCCATTTGGGGCTAATTCCGAATATCTTGAATCTAAATCAGATTTTGTGAAAATTAGGTTGCCTTGGTATTTATCGGTCGATGGTTTCTCAGTTAATCCTTCAATCCACAAAATTGGACATCCATAATTTGCAGCAGATGCAGTTAATGCCTTTTTCTTTTCAAAATTGCTATCATGAAGTCCCACTATTTGTGGCATCGGGCCCCAAGGCATATTCCAGCTGGGATCAATATTCTTTCCTATCCAGTCCCCCAATATACTCCAATCCGTGGGATCATTCATTTCACATTGCACTTCTACGAAAATATTTGGAATCCGATTTTTTTGGATGTGTAGTCCCCACTTGGGGGCCCAGCCAGTGATTGCAGTAGCAAGAGCAGAAAGTCCTGATTCACGATTTGTAATTAAAGAAGTATAGGAATTAGAAAAGCAAACTGCATTGGATTCTGCCCATGATCCAATACCGCTTAGTGGCTCGTCATATCCATCATATGGAGTACATGATAGAATCGTATCTATTCCTAACTTTGAATATGATTGAATTATCTCAAATTGTTGTTCAAGAAAATCAGGATAGTCAATATTCATTTCGTCAATCTTCTCACTATCGCATCCTGCAGAATTTAGAGTAGTGGGAATTGAAACCATCCCCTCTGGATCATTCGAGATGTCCTTAAGAAAACGTCTTAATCCGTGTCCACCAGTAATCACGCTTACTCCTGAAACATGGGCGTGCGAAACTCGAATGAATTCGCTAACTCCTGCAGTAACGGCCAAATCTACGACTAACCGTGCTGCCTTCTGTTTAGTTGGACCCATGTGTCCATCTAACATTGATTGGAGTTCATCAGGGATATTCACAATATTCTCCCTAACTAGTTATTCTTGAATGCACTTATTAATTGACTAGATAATTGTTAAATTATCCATATTTCTTTCGATTCGGAAGAAAAAATAATTGAATTCGGGCTTTATTCGAAGAATAAATCAAGAAACTACACAAATGGGGAGGTCTTCGGATGATTCATGGTTGACTTTAGACTGAGTGAAGAGCAGAAAATGATTCGTGATTTAGCTAGAGAATTTTGTGATGAAGAAGTTATCCCCTATGCCGAAGAATGGGACAAGGATGGAATTTATCCACTTGACGCGATAAAAAAGGCCCATCATTTGGGGCTACTAAATGTAACAATTCCAGAAAAATATGGTGGCCCGGGAATGTCGGCAGTAGATGAAATGATAATCTGTGAGGAATTATCTAGAGGGGATGCTGGATTTGGTACAGCTACATATCATACTATGTTAGCTTCATACCCAATTTTAACTGGTGGAACTGAAGAACAAAAGATGGAATATCTAACTAGAGTTTCAAAAGGCAAACTAGCTGCTTATTGTGTAACAGAGCCTGATGCAGGTTCGGATGTTCAGGCACTAACTACTGAAGCCATTAGAGACGGCGATGAGTATATCATTAATGGAACTAAGGCTTGGATTTCTGGTGCTGGATATGCAGATTGGTTTTTTGTTCTGGCTTATACTGATAAAGCTGCAGGATATAGGGGCTTGAGTGGATTTATTGTAGATTCTGATACTCCTGGAATAGAATTGGGAAAGAAAGAAGAAAACATGGGACAAAGATGTTCAGATACAAGAGGAGTGAGTTTTTCCAGCGTTAGAGTTCCGGCTAAAAATTTAGTAGGAGAAAAAGAAAATGGAGGTTGGATGAATGCTATGAAGGCGTTCGATCATTCCAGACCTGCTGTGGCTGCGGCTGCAGTTGGAAATGCTAGAGGGGCAATGGAAGAAGCTTGGAAATATGCAAATCAAAGAATGACTTTTGGAAAGCCGATTTCTAAACACCAATCGATTTCGTTCATGCTGGCAGATATGGCAACTAAGATTGAAGCTGCAAGACTTCTTACTTTCAGTGCTGCAAGTTCACTAGACTATGGAGAAAGGGCTACTTTGAAGGCAGCCCATGCAAAAAGATTTGCAGCTGATATTTGCATGGAAGTTACAACTGATGCAGTTCAAATATTAGGTGGATATGGTTATTCAGAAGAATACCCAGTTGCAAGGAGAATGAGGGGTGCAAAGATTTACCAAATTTTTGAGGGAACTAGTCAAATTCAAAGATTAATTATCAGTAGAGAAATGGGAAATAATTTCTGATTAATTATCTGAGAGATTGGATCTTTGTCGTAAAGCTTCCACGGCCATTATTGCCATTGGTGCCTGTAAATTATAAGAAGGTACAAAACCCGCCATTGGAATTCTTATGATTTGGTCTGAAATAGTTAGTATCTCTTCTGGAATTCCATAATGCTCTCCACCCACCACTAATAATACATCATCAGTCAAATTAGAATCCCATGGATATATCTTTCCTGAATCTTCTATTGAAACTATTTTGAAGCCTTTTTCTTTAGCTAGACTGACAAAATGTAAACCGTCCACCCAATGAACCGGCATGAATCTGTGGGATTTCATTGAAGCTCGCTTAGCTGCCTTTTTTTGTTTGTGTGAAAGGTTTCCGTCGACAAATACTGCATTTGCTCCACTTACTTCCGCGGTTCTTATTGTATATCCAATATTTACTGGATATTGTGCTCCCGCTAATAGCCATATTATTCCACCATCTTCCAATATCTGATCTACAGTTGCATTAGGATTTCTTCCAACTAATGCTAGAATATGGGAGAGTTTATCATTTTCTTGAAATTTTGACATTCGCCAAATATCACTTTCTGAACCTTGAATGACGGGAATTCCTTTTTTCGATGCGAATTCGGTCAATTCTTCTATCTCTGGATTATTTGAATCTCGGAGAACCAATAACATTGAGACATTCTCATTCTCTAGTGCATTTCGTACTTCTGGGATACCGCATCTTTGCACGGATATAAATTCGTGATTTCATTTATAAAATGGCGCTTATTTTAGAAATTACTACTAAGAATAAAAATACAGAATATTATGACTGTGGATATAATACGAGTGTCATGGATGTAACACGCCAAGTGGTACTTATTTTTACACTAGTTTGTGGCCCCATTGTTCTTGCATCCTATTTATATGGAGTTTCGCACACAGAAAATCCTAGTGATTTATGGGGAGGAATTCCTGAGTCATGGTGGGCATATATTGTACCATTTATGTTTGTAGCTGCAGCAGGATTCATCATCTATTGGTGGATAATTTTCTTTAAATTGGATGATTTGACATTGAAAGGGATGCGATGGCCTTGGGCTGAGTCTGATAACTTTGGAAATTCTAGGTTGCTTGCTTCATTTGCTTTAGTAATGATACCGTCAGCCTTGTGGCTTGAGAGTACTTTATTCCACATTCGTTCTGATTACTCATGGACTCCGATTCTTGTTATTGGGATTTTGACCTTGGTTTCGATTGGTAATGTAATGATGGGTTTATTGGCCTACGCTGCTTACAAGGACGGAGTAGATTATTCAGGAATGATGATTGTTGGCTCTCTGATGTTAGGGATTCAATGTATTCTAAATGATTGGATACTTTGGACTTATAAATTTCCGTGGTGATGGATTGGGACTAACTAGAGCTCTTTTATTTTCATTTCTTGCGGCCTTTCCGGGGATGTTGCTAGCAGTAATTGGGTGGGTGATTATTGGGATGCCAGAAGAGTGGACTAAACAGTCATTCTTGGCTTGCTATGCTCCCTTTTTTGTGGCGATAGGAGGGGCATTTATTATCGGACTAAAGGGCAATAAAGAAGTCATCATGGAGGATTGAGATTGAGGCGTCTAGAAAAGGCTCATAAAATTGGTCAGCAGTTAGATGAATTGTATCCAATAACACCGATACCATTATCTCATTCAGATCCATATACTCTTCTAGTCGCTGTAATGTTATCTGCACAGACTACAGACAAAAAGGTGAATGAAGTAACACCTGCATTGTTTGAGGTTGCCAGTACTCCCAAAGAAATGGCATCACTGAGAGAAAATGATATTCTAGATATAATTAAGGAAATAGGACTTGCTCCAACAAAGTCTAGGAATCTAAAGAAGATGGCTAAACAAATAATGGAAGCTGGCGGAGAAGTTTTTCCGGACTGGGAATTTTTAGAATCTTTGGCTGGTGTTGGCCACAAGACTGCTGGTGTTGTAATGTCTCAAGCATTTGGAATTCCAGCTTTCCCAATTGACACTCACATTCATCGATTAGCTGCAAGATGGGGGCTTTCTAACGGGAAAAGCGTAGAGAAAACTGAACGAGACTTAAAGTCTCTTTTTGAAAGGGACTCTTGGAATAGAAGACACCTTCAAATAATTTTTTTCGGAAGGGAGTATTGCCCTTCATTAAGGCATGATTTACTAAAATGTCCCATCTGTTCTTGGGCTGCCAGTAAAAAAAGAATTAGGGATGAAATGAGGAAGTAAAATGGACATATTTTCTGGTAGAATAACTTCTTCTGGTTTCTCTAGCGGAGATAGAATTGTGATAGGAGATTGGAAAGATTCGCCATTTGGTAGTTTTACAAATATAATGTGGGCTAAATCAGACGGAACTAGGGTCTTGATTTCTCCGAGTAAAAAATTGGCGGGATATGTATCTTCCATATATTCTTTCGAAGAAATTAACATTGCTGATATTGAAGTAACAAGGGAGAAAAGGGGCATCTCGGTTAAAGCGGGAAATTTGGAAGTTAGGATGTTTTGGGGCGTAACTTTCCCACTTCCATTCTGGAGGCCAAAATGGTTTATCTCTACATTTGAAAAATTGATAGCTGAGAAATTTTTCAATACCTCAACATATGGAATAACTAATGATGGGAGAAAAGAGTGGTATTCAATTAGAGGGATATCTAAAGTAATTGATGCTGAAGCTAAAATTGATGATATTTCACTTGGATGCTCGGTGAATTTTGAAATGAATGCCTGTTTTGGCTTTAGTGAACCGCCATCTTGGCCATCTTCTGTAACATTGAAATCTTATATCGATTAATGATAGGTTTGATGAGTAAGTTGTTGGTCGCGAACATATGGAATATAGCGAATTAGCGCAAGGAATGCAGGCCCCGGACTTTGAAGCGGAGATTTCGGATGGTAGAAAAATTAGACTATCTGAAATTCTTTCTGATGGCAAGGGAGTAATTCTATACTTCTACCCCAGAGATAATACTCCCGGTTGTACATATCAATCATGTGACTTTAGGAATAATTTCGAGATATTTCAAGAAAATGGCTGGAATGTTTTTGGGATATCATCAGATAGTGCAAATTCACATGAGAAATTTATACAAAAATACAACTTACCTTTTGATTTAATTGTTGATGACGATTCTAATTTGCATAAAAAATTTGGTACATGGAGAGAAAAGAAGTTTCGAGGAAATACATACATGGGAACATTGAGATCTACATTTGTAATAGATTCGGATGGTTCTATCAGATGGGCTAGTTATGGAGTCAAGGCTAAGAAAAATGTCGAAGAAATAATGGAAATTCTTGGTTTAGAGGGATTTAATGGACAAGAAGAAACGTAGAGAAATTGTACAACTTTTCTTAGAAAGATGTGTAACATATGCAAATGCATCGATTGAAAGAAAGATGGAACGGGGAGATGAAGATTCAGAAATAGACAAATGGATAGCTTACAGAGATTTTACTGAACACGCGATAAAAGAAATAAAATCCGGAGAATTAGATACTTGGTTAGAAGACAAATAGTACCTTCATTTGTCTATTTTGACACTCCCAATCTATGTTTTTTTGTATCAACCCGCATCTTTGCTCCTGGGATCATCAATAATGTTTCTTTTTCGTTGATGGAAAATACTGGTAATCCATTTCTTTCCCCTAGTTCACGAACTTTCCTGGCACAAATTGATTGTTGATTTGACATATGATTTAATGAATTAATATCAAAAATAGCCATATCTCCTAAGGCCAATCTATGCTCAATTCCCTCGAATGGGAGTCGGTGTAACTTATCGGGAGTGATATAAATTACTGATCTAGACGGTTTTTGAGTAATTCTTTCGGTTCTATCTCTCCACCTATTTTCTCCTAAATCATGGAATTTGTGATTTCCTGCCTTTGGACCTGGCCTAGTACTAAGATTATTTTTCCTAATATTGCGCTTTAGTAATGTTTTAGGATTAGGGAGTCCTAGTATGCTGAATATACTAACCATAGTAGTCGCGAGTCATTCTACTCAAAGAGTGCTTCTATATCTTCTATATCTAAACCTGCATTTTCCAACCTTTCATTTTCCTCGGGCATTTTAAGAGTGGTTTCATTATTTTTTTCATTATTTTCATCTTCAATCAATATTTCTGGAGCAGGTGGGAGACTGTGAATAGGTGTTTCTTCAAAGGTCCCATTGCTAGAGATTTCGTCAAAATCAATTACATTGAATTCAGTATTTTTCATATCTTTTTCTTGGACAGGATTTATTCTCCTCGTATAATAAAAATAGCCGAATAATGGCATTGATATTACTACAATAATTCCAAACATGGAGTTAGAATTTTGATCGAAAAAGGTGGGTGCATTTGCAACATTAATTTCCATTGTTACGGAATGTTCTTCGGATTCATCAATTACTGTTAGTTTTACATTTTTTAGTCCTTCAGAATCGAATGCTGCTTCAATCCAGCGACCTGTCATGTCAATATCATTAGATGGATTCCCATCTCCATTCGAGTCGACTGTTAAATCTAAATCCCAATTAAATTGAAGATTTTCCATATCATTCAGAGAGTCAATAGTTCCATTGGCTGAAAGAATTATTTTGTCGCCTTCAATAGGATTTAGAGTATTAGCAGAAGCTAATGCAACTGGAGGTGAATTGATTACATCAATTTCAATTTCTTCTGAGTCAGTGGATCCATCATCATCAGTAACGTGGAAGATAATTGAATCTGGGGCGCTTGAAGCATCTGGCCATGAATGGATTAAGACATTTGAATTGACATCGCAGTCATTTTTTGCTGCCCCATCTTCATCTGAATCTAATGAAGGATTTAGATCAAAACAATAGATTAGTGAATCCATATCATTGTAAGTATCCACTACTTCTGCAATAATTTCTATTTCTTCATCTTCAGAAAATTGTGGAATTTGTGGAAGCGGCATTATTTCGGGTTCATAATTATCAACTTGTATTGGTAATATCAAAGGTTCAGTTTCTTCTCCATCATTATCAGAGACTATTAATATGGCTAATTGTATTCCTGAATTATTATAAGAAAAATTAGATACTGTGCTAATCTCTCCTACTGTGGAATAGTTGAGATTGGGTAGATTTTCCGCATTGGGACGCCAATGATGAGTTAAACTACTTAGATCGTTGGATGAATCCGAGGCTTGTCCGTATAGAGTAATATTATCGCCTTCTTGTATAGAGTATACTCCTCTATTATCTGGGGTTAATTTAATTGATCCCAACCAAACTTCGGCTAATGGGTTATATGGAGCAATGTTTGAAACGTAAATTGAATAATTAGAAGTTGTAGTCTCTCCATCATCATCAGTGGCTACAGCTTCAATAATTAACTCCCCTTCTGAGGTTGGAATAACCGTACAAAACATTCCTACTTGCCCTTCTGCACAATTTGATTTCCAGAAAATATCAACCGGAGTTGATGGATTATTGGAATCTAAATCACTTGCATTAAGTACTCTGAAGGTAATAGGAGAAAGGACTTCAACAGTTTCATTGTCTGATTCTAAAATCAGAATTGGTGGTCTGTTAATTGCCATTAATGTATCAGATATTGTGGATTGGTCGTTTTCTTCATCAATAACGGTAAGAGAGACCAATATTATGCCGTCATCTTGTGGGGTCCACTCGAAGATGCAGTCAGACTCTATGGAAGTGAATTCTTCAAAAATTGATGAACCATAATCCACTACAACTGTAAAATCACAAAATATTGATCCCCCATCCGGGTCAGAAGAGTTAGTACCATCAATTAAAATTTCATTCAAAGTTATTATGGAAGGTGGAATTGACAAATTCACTAATGGTAAAGCTCCAATATAAATATTGAAGCTACCCAAATTGTTTGATCTATTACCATCTTCGGCGATTTGCTGCTCTGGATCTACTTCAAAAATTAAGGAAATATTTCCAAACTCCTGTGATGCAGGTATTGACCAATTCAATTCAACTCTAGCTTCTTCGAGGCTATTAAGTGCTGGAATCTGTCCATTAATGGTGCTCCCATCTGGTGCCTGAATCTCTATTATAGAGGGGGGTGATGATTGAACTCCTCTATTTATGATTGGTATTGAAAAAATTAGTGAATCTCCAGATATAGCATTAAATCCAATTAATGGGTTTAAGGATAGTGTATTGTTTCCTCTATTTCTGGAAACTGTTACTCCTGATGAACTAGTCAATAAATCGACAGCATAAACTTCAGGGTCGATAACTATTGTTTTAGCTCCAATAATATTTTCTGATTGTATCCAAGCCAAAATTCCATGACTTCCATATTCATTATTTCCTTCTGAATTATCTCTAGAATCTCCAGAATTATATTCCAAATATGCAGAACCATCTTGATTAGTGGTAATATTTTGGAAGAATCCTTCCTTTTCATATCTGAATTGTAATGTTTTGTCCGAAACTGGTTGACCGTTACTAGTTACATTAATCCATGCCGAAGTTTCCATATCCAATGGCGATAAAGGATTTTCTAATTCTATAGAAACTGTAGTTTGTCTATTGGACGGATTATAGGAAACTAGCTCGTTGACCAGAGTGAAACCAAAACTTTGTACTAATGAAGTCTTAATATCGCCCCTAATTGAAGGGCAATACCACCTAAATCCAGCCATATTTCCATCTCTATCATAGCTTGTTATGTTGTATGACTGGAGGCAACCAGTATAATCTACACCTGAGAAACCTCTGCTGACTACTTCCCAACTAGTTGAATTGTCATCCGTAGTATTTTCAGGAATGGGTATAGTAATCAAATCTGAAGTATTACCACTAAATTCAATAGACTGAGAATAATTTGTGTTCCAAGATTCTCCAACTGTTAATGGAAAATCATACCACTCCATTGGTGGATTAAATGTGTTATTTACTGTGAGTTCGGCTAAATCAATCCTAAATGCTGAAAGGCAACCCAAAAAAGGAATGGCGGGATCTACAAAAACCTCAATTTCTGCCTTTTGATTATATGTCGAAAGGTCTGATGCGAGGACAATTTCAAAAATCTCTATGTTTGCATAGAGGCAACCTGTTTGACCCTCTACTTCAATTGCGCCATTGGTCTGATAAAAACCTTCAGAAATGACTTCATAAACAAGAGTAGAAGAATTATCAATATTCATTGAAAATATATCAGTAACTGTTCGATCCAATGTGCCATATACCACATCTATGCTTGTGCTAGCTCCTGAACTTGCAACAAAACTGGCTACATCTAGATAGCCTTCATATTCCCAATTATCACCAATTCTCCAATTGGGAGTATCGACGATTGAATTAGAATGCGTTAAAGTAGTTTTATGAAATGTTTTATCCGCTCGCAATTCTTGATTATCACTTATTTCACAAAAAATACAGGATGTTGGCAATAACAGAATTAGTGCTGTTAGAAAGGTGCATGTTCGCTGAGCCTGCATATAGTTTCAAGAGAGGCGACAATTGAAGAATGTATGTCTTCTTACTCATAGAGTAAATCAGCTAATTCATCTTTTATCTGCTCTACGGCTTCGAGTATCTCATCTTTGTGCCTAGCACCCGTAATTACCATCTTCCCACTACCGAAAATTAGACAAACTACACGAGGATAGTCCAATCTGTAAATTAATCCCGGAAATTGTTCTGGTTCATATTCAACTTTATCGAATGGTAAGTGGAATGTCAAATTATTTAGATTTAATTTCCTAGGTAATGCAGCAAGAGGTTCTCCTTGTAAGATTCCTCTGATTCTGTCATCATTTGCTTCGACTTCCTCATCAGTAGCCGCCCTAATTGAGCCGTTATCATCTATTACCTTGGTATTAATATCATCCATCTTTGCCGTTCCAGCGTAGTCTTCAGGATAGAATAATGAATATGTTGCTACCATGTTCTGAACTTCTATTTCGACATCCTTCTTATCCCAAGTTTCAATTCCTGCTGCCCTTAGATCGCCAATCATTCTCTCAATTCCTACTTCGATATTATCTTCGTTCTTTCCGCCAGTACAAACTGCCCTTCCTGAACGGAACATTAGAATTGCGAGTTTAGGATCTACAACTCTGTAAACTACTCCAGGGAATTGTTCTGGTTCATATTCACAATTAAGCTGGATTGCAATATCGGGTAAATCAAGTTCTTCTGCAACGCGAGTAGATGCTACTACATTTACTACGGTTAATCTTTCTTCGTCGGTAAGCATATCACCCGCCTTTATAATGCCCTTATAAAGAATAGTTTCTATTTTTTATTAATGGATTTCATTTTATTTATTGATAATCCTTACTCCATTACTTCCAAGTCTAGAAATAAGGGGTTTTCCGCCTGCTACCTCAATAGCTTGAGCGACCCTTTTGGGGTCTTTAGCTAGTGCAACCATACACCCTCCACCACCAGCTCCTGTCATCTTAGCTCCGTAAGAATATGGCCTAGATGCCAAGACTAAATCATCTAATTCTTGGGTACTAACTTCTAAACTAATTAGTCTTTCATGGCATGCATTCATTGCTATCCCTAGTGCCTCAAGATTACCTGCTGAAAGAGCTGTTAGTCCAGCTTTTGTAATATTAGATATGGCATTCATTTCTTCGATTTTTTCGGGCCTCTCTTTCAATAGTTTTGCCACTTTTGCCACCATCGTGGATGTTGGAGAGCCTTCTCCTGTAAATCCTAAAACTAACCAAGATTCTCTTATCGAAAGAGGTAGTTCTACTATATTTATCGACCATTCCCTTAGTCCTTCTGGAGTTAAAAGTTCGGCATCAAAAATATGTTTTGTTCCTGGAACATGTTGTCCCGAAACAACTACACAGCCACCTAATGAACTGGTGGCTGTGTCTGTTGGACTAGCGCGTCCTTTTTGCGCATATGCTTCTGCTGAATGAGCTAATTTAGCCAGTTTAATTCTATCAACTTCATCTATAGAATTAATGTGATATGATAAAGCTGCGCCGAATGCATTTGAAAGAGCGGCGGATGATCCTAGTCCTGCTGTAGAAAATAAATTACTACTGGTAGTAATATCTAGTGGAGGGCCTTCATAATTATACAATTCGTTAATTAAATGAGATATATGAGGATGTTTTTCGGGTGCAAAAGGTAGTCCATCTCTTGTCCAATTACTCGATTTAGAAACATTTACGGTGACTCCTTGATCTATTGCAACAGCGACTGCTGGGTGTCCAAAAACTACAGCATGTTCACCAAATAAAATGCATTTACCTGGTGCGAAGGCCTCTGTCATGTACATTGGCTATACCTTTAGCCCATGAGTGTTCTGATTAGAAGCGGTTGATTAATGGGGTTATTGTACTTCGGAAAATTAGAATCATAGAGGGGCTGAGAAACTTGGAACATCCATTGCTTTTAACTTATGGCCCATTTCAGGGTTGGCATTTGTTGTTGATTTTAGGTATAATATCAATAGGTTTTTTTATTTATCAAGTAGCTAAGGCAACAAGATTGGTTCTAATTGGTTCATCTGATTCTAGATTTGATTCATGGATAACTAGGATTACTGAATTTATCATTGGTTGGTTGGGACAAAAGAAAGTTTTGAGAGATAGGGTCGCAGGAACTCTTCACGTTTTGATGTTCTGGGGATTTCTAATGTTGGCATCTGATATGTTTGATTTGGCTACGGCAAACGCATTTTCTCACAAAATTTTGCCAGACTTACTAAGAGGCCCATGGAATGGAGTTGTAGAATTAGGATATTTTATGGCTCTGATTGGATGTGTTGGGGCTTTAATAAGAAGGGTATTATTTACGCCTGAGAAACTAAAAGGTAAGTCTCAATTGGAAGGTAATGTAATATTAGTACTAATTTTGACGATTACAACAACAGCATTTATTGTTGAATCTAATGATAATCCGGACTCATTCTGGGAGCCTATTGGATATTGGGTCTTGAGTTTCGCACCTTCTGATCAAATTATTATTGCAGCGTATTGGTCTCATATGGTTGCAATATCTATTTTCCTATTTCTCATCCCCTTATCTAAGCACATGCATCTTGTTATGGCAGTTCCAAATGTATTCTTCCATGATGCTGGTCCGGCTGGAAAGATGAAGCCGCTTGCATTGGGTGATGATGGTAAAGCTATACCACTTGAAGAATTGGATATTGACTCATTTGGAGTAAGTTCGTACACCCAATTCACCTGGCGTCAATTGATTGATGGATGGTCCTGTACTTCTTGTGCTAGGTGTCAAGATGTCTGTCCTGCATATGCCTCTGGCAAGAGTCTAAACCCGATGCAAGTCATTCACGATGTAAGAAATTATGCCAATGAGCATGCACCAATCCTATTATCCGGAGAACAACCAGAAGAAACGATGATGCAAAGAATAACTGATGATGCAGTATGGGCTTGTACTACTTGCAATGCATGTGTTGATGTTTGCCCACTATATATTGAACATGTTCCAAAACTTACCGATTTGAGAAGGAATGCAATGATGGAAACTATGGAGTATCCGGAAATATTGAATACAGCAATGGGAAATATGGAATCTGCATCTAATCCTTATGGTTTTGGAGCTCATGAAAGAGCCGACTGGGCTGTAGATTTAGATGTGAAAATTGGAGAACCTGCTGAATATATTTACTTTGTAGGTTGTGCAGCTAGTTTTGATGAGAGAAATCAAAAGGTCGCTAGATCAACAATCTCACTCCTCAAGGAAGCTGGTCTAGATGTAGGGATTTTGGGAATGCAAGAAGGTTGTTCCGGGGATCCAGCAAGAAGAGCTGGGAATGAGTATCTGTTTCAAATGCTAGCAGAAACTAACATGATGACATTCCAAGAGCTTGGTGTAAAGAGAATAGTAGCTTCCTGCCCTCATTGTTTTCATACATTAGGTAAAGAATATGCAGATTATGGAGGGGATAAGTTGGAAGTATTCCACCATTCTGAGATTTTAGCAAAATTGCAAGAAGAGGGAAGTCTGCCATATCTTAGCGAAGTTGAGGTTGAAAGAGATAGGACCATCACATTCCACGATCCTTGCTATCTTGGGAGAATGGGTGGAATTATTGATGAGCCAAGGAGTGTAATTAGTGGTGTTGATGAAGAGCCGGAAAGACACGGTCGAGATTCATTCTGTTGCGGAGCTGGTGGTGCACAAATGTGGATGGAAGAAGAGCCTGACAAGAGGGTTAATGAGATTAGAGCTAAGGAATTGGCGGAAACTGGTTGTGATACTGTAGCAGTAGGGTGCCCCTTTTGTTCCATAATGGTAAAAGATGGCTTGGATTCAGTGGGTTCTGAAATGGAAGTACTAGATATAGCAGAGATTTTATGGGAGCAAATCCAGAAAAGAGATGAAGAAATTCATTCGGGTGTGTCTGTTGAGTAATGTCAAATACAATATAGAGGTCGGACAAAAATATGAGTACGCAATTCACTTTTTTAGGCATGAGCGTGCCACTAATTGCAAAAATTAATGGATTGATGTTAATCGTTTGGGGATTAGTAGCTTATTTCTTACAAACTTCAGAAAATCCATCAATTACTGCTATGATTCCTGCATTTTTTGGATTTTTTTTGTTACTTCTGGGATTTCTAAGTTTGTGGAATCCGGGAAATAGACATCATTACATGCACGCTTCAATGGTATTAGCACTCGTCATGATTTTGGGTGGAGTTAGAGTTTTTCCCATAGATAATGAAATGTCTAATCTTGCAATTTCTTCACACTTAATCCTAATTTTTTCTGGGGTTTTTTTTATTTTTATAGGAGTAAAGTCCTTCAGATTTGCTAGAATAGCAGAATCTATTGGAGCATTAGAGGATTAAAAATGAAACCAATCGTAGGAATTTCGTGTCCTGTAGTACATGCGATTTACGGGAAATGGGAAAGAAAGTCTGCCCTATTACCGATTGATTACATAGAGATAGTTGAAGCTGCGGGTGGAATTCCTGTAATTATTCCGCCGACTGGAAATTCAGAAGAAATAGTCGAAAGGATAGATTGCTTGATTATTTCGGGAGGCCCTGATTTAGATCCTTCCAGCTATGGGCAAAAAGAAAATGGGAGTATTGAGTACTCTTTAGAACAAGATGACTCAGAATTTAGAATAATGAATGAAGCCATCAATAGAGATATGCCTGTTTTAGGAATTTGTAGAGGTATGCAACTGATGAGTGTATTGCATGGTGGATCTATGCATCAACACCTAGATTCTACTGATGATTTCAATCAGCATGGAAAGTATTGGGGAGAATTTTCGGAACACAAGGTTTGCGCGGAAAAAAATTCCCTGCTTGAGAAATTGATGGGGAGGTTGATTGATGTGAATTCATTTCATCATCAAGGTGTAGCGAATGCAGGTAGCCTATGTATTACTGGATACTCTGAGCATGATAATTTGATAGAAGCAGTAGAGCGTCCGGACTTAAAATTCTTCTTAGGAGTTCAATGGCATCCAGAGAGAATTGAACATCTTCCATTATTCATTGCACTTATAGAAGCGGCGCGAAGTTGAAATTTGGCCCTCTTTAGCATTAACATATGGCACTCAGAGTCTATGACACAAAATCTCGAAAAAAGAGGGCATTTAAGACTCTAGAAAAGGGAAAAGTCGAGATGTATGTTTGTGGCATCACTCCCTACTCAAGAAGTCATCTTGGTCATGCAAGATGTTACATAGCTTTTGACATCGTTCATCGATGGTTAGAATACAGAGGTTTTGAAGTTAATTATGTTCAAAATTTCACAGATATAGATGATAAAATTATTGCAGTTGCGGAGACTGAAAATATTGATTTTTCGATTGTTTCTCAAAGAAATATTGATGAGTTTTTCGAAGTCATGGATAAGATGAATGTTCTAAGAGCGGACCATTACCCAAGAGTCACACAAACCATTCCAGAAATAATAGAAATGGTTTCAGATTTGGTAAAAGGGGGAAATGCATATTCTTCTGAAGATGGAGTTTATTTCGATATAAATTCTGCACCAGAAAAATATGGACAATTAACAGGTCAGACTTTAGAGATGGTTAGAGCGGGCGCGGGCGGAAGAGTGGAAGGAACAGGTTCTGGAAAGAAAAATCATAGAGATTTTGCACTTTGGAAATTAGCAAAGCCTGGAGAACCATCCTGGGATAGTCCTTGGGGAAGTGGTAGGCCGGGTTGGCATATTGAGTGTTCTGCTATGTCTTTGAAGCATTTCGGGAATCAATTTGATATTCATGGTGGCGGACATGATTTGAGATTCCCTCATCATGAAGCGGAGATTTTTCAATCGGAATGTAGCACGGGTGTGGAACCAGTAGTAAATTTCTGGATGCATAACGGTTTTGTAAATATTGGTGGTGAAAAAATGAGTAAAAGTATTGGAAATTTTTGGACTGTTAGTGATTCGTTTGAACGATATTCCCCCCTAGCATTACGATATGCGCTTTTGAGTGTCCCATATAGGAATCCTATTGATTTGACTCCAGATTTTTTACAGGATGCAGCAAATCATCATGAAAAATTGATTTCGGCATATGTTGATTCATTGTCCTCAAAGGATCAAGTAGATGTTGACCTTGATAAGCTTGGAAATAGTTTTGAGATGGCTATGGATGATGATTTTAATTCTAGAAGTGCAATAATTGAGATTCAAAAAGTAGTTTCCAGTAATTGTGGGATTGGTGTAGGAGATTGGTTAGAAAAATACGCTGGATGCATCTTGGGTTTACTTCCGACTATGGATGAAATAGTTTCGGATTTGAAGAAAGCTGATGAAGCTAGAGGTGATATTGCTGAAAGAGTGGAAAATCTTCTATCTGATCGAAACATTGCGAGGCAAAATAAAGATTGGAATAGAGCTGATGAGATTCGTGATGAGTTGAATGAAATGGGAGTTATAGTTGAAGATGGGGAAGATGGACCTAGATGGAAGATTGAGTAATTTGACTCTTGAAGATGGAAACTCCAAAGTGCAGTAATATCTCCGGGATTATATGAATCGAGTGCCCGCTAAGTTTTATGGGTCGATTTTGGTTGTAATTTCATTTTATCTTTCTGGCTGCTTGAATATAGGTTCGATTAATGAAAAGTTGCAAGAAGAAATATTTTGGGAACATGAGTATTATCTGATAGAGTCCCCTTTAACTCATGAAGATTCAAGAAATTTTACGATGTGTGAGAATTTTTACTGTGATAATGCTAGTTGGGCAATTTTTGGAAATGCTCACGGAGGGAACTGTTGTGAGCATTATCTTGCTGCAACAAATGAAGGTTGGATTCTTAATTTTGGTGGAGAATATCCAACTTGGTCAGAGGATAGGGGGCATACATGGCAAGAATACCAACCGACTATTTTTTCTCAAATAGGTTGTTTAGAGCCAAAACCGACTGTTCCCGGACAAGAAGGTTTGGGTGAAGGAAGTATTGTTCAAGCGACCAATGGAGATATCATTTCGATGGGTTGGTTTCCATACCCAAGTGCCAGTGGAGCAGATCAATTCTATGCATTCTTTTTTGATGCTGAAGAGGGAGAATGGAATTGGTGTTTCAATAGAACTCCTGAACCTTTCTATGATAGATCTTGGCAGGTTGAAGTTGTAGGCCCCATATCTGGTGGAATTTATGGGAGTGGTCCGTGGGCTAGTTTGGTAATCTCTAATTTCTGGCACCAAGTTCAAAATATAGGTGGTCAAATTTCTACTGATGGATTGAATTATGATTATTTCGATTTTCCGGATAGAGATGAAATCTTAGACGTTTACGAAGTGGATTTGAATCCAGAAAGTCTTACAGATGAATGGGATTTCACAAAGCCGCATAAAGAAATGAGGGCGTTTCCAGTACCTTCTGGTGGATTGTATTTTCCGAACTACTTTGTTGATGGTAGGGATGCTTATCTTGACAATACGCTAAATTGGTGGACTGGGGTGACATTTAATGGCTCTTCGCTGCCATCTGAGTATTGTTCATTCGATTCCTCAACTGCCTTACATTGTGTAGCTATTGATTATGATATTTCTGCTGGAATTAGGCATATGATTTCTTGGGATGGAGGCGAAAATTGGATTAACGAATCATATAACTTGACTGAATTGTTAGGATTAGAAACCGCTTCAGGAATTGAAGAATGGGAATATCACTCGAATGGAGTTCATGACCTATTCGTACTAAATGTAAGATTTCAGAGTTCTGAAGGTCCAGATGTCGATATTGCATTCCATGTAAGGGATTATTCTGAAAATATGGAGTTTGATTCTCTAACTTACCTAGGACTTGGGGATTTAGATTCAACTTCAGGAGCAGGAAATGATATCAGATTTGACTTTGCAAGTATGGGCATATTGCCTGATGGTGGATCATTTATTGCATATCATGATTCAACGGATCCTGACCCTCTTTTTGGAGTAGAGTTACTTATTCCGGAATCATACAGGCCTATTGCAGATAATTTTTGGTAGAAAAATTTGAAAATTTTATGAATTCAAGTAGTTAATTCATGTCGACATGGAAAAATACTTTTTTCCCGTCGATCATAAATGAGTCTGAGTCATTTTTTGGTTTTTCTACATTTAATAAACCAGTTTCCGTTCTAGTTTCTGTTTTTACGTGAATCCAGTCTTCTTCCAAAAGTTCGGTTTTTTCTATCCATATAGATAGTGAGATTGTTTCCTCAATATCTAAATCTAATTCCTTCCTCTTTGCCTGCACCCTTCTAATAATGTCTCTGGCTAGTCCCTTAGAAAGAAGTTTGTCATCGACTCCCATATCCAATACCAGAGAGACATCTCCATCCTCCAGTGAGATGGTGGAGGCTGCAAATCCTTCTTTTTCGACTCTTCTAATTTCTATATCGGCCATTGTAATTTCATAACCAGCTAGAGCTGCAATTCCAGCTTCTATTTCCAAAAGGAATGCTTCAGAATCTACCCCCTCCAATTCTGATAAAACTATAGGTAAATCTGCCCTGCATTTTGCTCCTAGTGCCTTTCTGTTGGGGGCAATAACTATTTTTTGGAAAGTATCTAAATCTTCTCCTGTAGTTAGATTTTCAACATTTAATTCTTCGGCTAAGATTGATTTGAATTGAGAAATATCGGGACCCCCCACTACCCATCCGTTACGGCATGGGAGTCTTTGTCTTCTATCTTGGTCAACCCTAATTCTTCTTCCGGTTTCAGCAAGGTTCCTGACTAGTGACATTTCTTCTTCCAAATTATAGTCCCTTGGTGGGAGATTTCTTTCTACTATTGTTGAACCCGTTGGCCAGTCAGCTAAGTGTACTGATACCCCAGTCAGCCCTCTATGAATTTCGTCTGACATAAATGGAGAAACAGGAGCCATTAATTTAGTAACAATAAGAATTACTTCGTGAAGAGTATGCTGACATGCCCTTTTATCCGAACTTTCTGATTCTTCCCAAAGCCTTCTTCTAGATCTTCTGACATACCAATTAGAAAGATCATTAATTACAAATGCCTCTAGAGATCTACCTGCTTTATGAAAATCCCAAGAGACAAAATGTTGATGATATTCATCTGCCACCTCAGTAGCCTTTGAGAGAATCCATCTATCGAGTGAAGATCTAGAATTAATTTCAATAAATAACGATTCGTCTTCTGGATCGAAACCATCTAAAGCAGCATAATCAGCATGAAATTTATATACATTCCAAAGAGTTAGGAACATCTTTGCGTAAGATTCACGAACTCCATTTGGATCGAAATTTGTTGGAGACCAAGGGGCACTTTGTGTTGTCATGTACCACCTTATTGGATCTGCGCCTTCTTTGTTGAAATGATCCCAAGGATCTACAACATTTCCCTTAGACTTGCTCATCTTTTTTCCATCTTTATCTAAGATGTGACCTAGTGATAAGCATCTATTGAAGCATTGTTGGTTAAATACAGTAGTGGCTACAGCTAATAGTGAGTAGAACCAACCTCTAGTCTGATCTACTGCTTCACAAATATAATCTACTGGAAATGATCCTGAAAATTTATCTTCATTATTGAATGGGTAATGCCACTGTGCGAAGGAAGCACAGCCTGAGTCGAACCAACAATCCATAACATATGGCTCTCTTTTCATTTCTCCAGAACATGCAATTTCTGGGCATTGTAACAAAACATCATCAACATATGGCCTATGTAGTTCAGGAGGAGTTGGAGAAGCGGGTGTTTTCATTGAGTTCATTTCATCAATACTTCCAACACAATGTTCTTTTCCGCATTCTGAACATATCCATACTGGTAGTGGAGTCCCCCAATATCTCTCCCTACTAATGGCCCAGTCTTTGATATTTGACAACCATTCTCCCATTCTCTTAGTTCCAGTCCATTCTGGGGCCCATTCTACATTAGAATTATGTTCTAAAATCTGTTCTTTTACTTGAGTCATTCTTACGAACCAACTATCCATTGCATAGTATAGAAGTGGGTGATCTGTCCTCCAACAATGTGGATAATCGTGAGTATAGATATGTTCTCTGTAGAGCATGCCTTGATTTGTTAATAAATCTATGATTTCATTATCACATTCTTTGACATATCTTCCGTCTAAATTCGGATGCACACCATTAACAAATGCCCCATCCATTCCTACTGTATGTTGTGCTGGAAAACCGACTTCCATCCCAAGCCTGTAATCATCTTCGCCATACATTACAGCTGTATGAACTACTCCTGTGCCATCACTAGTAGTGACAAAATCAGCAGCTACTACCGTCCATGCACTTGCTGAATCTGAGCCATCTATTGCTCCGGGAAATAATGGCTTATATTCTTCTCCAACTAAATTTGATCCAGGGAATTCTTCAATAATTTCGACGTGATGTCGTAGAACATCGGTCATTAAATCCTTTGCAAGAATTAGATGCTCCCCAATCTCAGCTCCACCTCTTCCTTCCCAAGAATCGGATGGATGATTAGTGATTTTAACTCTGCAGTAAGTAACTTCTGAACCAACAGCTAACCCAACATTACCGGGAAGTGTCCAAGGAGTCGTTGTCCATGCTAGAATGGAAGCATCTTCATTCACTAATTTGAATTTTACATAGACTGCTGGTTCTGCTACTTCTTTGTATCCAAGGGCTACTTCGTGACTAGAATAACTAGTTCCAGTTTGGGGGCAATATGGTAGAACTTTGTGCCCTCTAAATAATAATCCCTTGTCGAACATTTGCTTAAGGGACCACCAAGCCGATTCTATGAATTCATCGTGTAGTGTCACATAGGGATCATCCATGTCAACCCAGAAGGCCATTCTTTCTGTCATTTCCCTCCATGCTTCTTCGTAAGTCCAAACACTTTCCTTGCATTTCTTATTAAATTCTTCCATTCCAAATTCTTCGATAGCCTCGTTGGACATAAGATCGAGTTGTTTCTGAACTTCTATTTCTACTGGCAATCCGTGGGTATCCCATCCAGCCTTTCTCTCAACAACATGCCCTTCCATAGTTTTCCATCTGCATACCATATCTTTGAAAAGTCGTGAAAGAACATGGTGAATTCCGGGTTTTCCATTTGCAGTAGGAGGCCCCTCCAAGAATGTAAATGGAGAATTTTTTTCTCTGCGGAAATTGACAGATTTTTCGAATGTCTTTTCTTTTTCCCATACTTCAATTAGTCCAGACTCTAGAGCAACAGGATCTAGGTTGTCAGTGGACTTCGGAACTACCATGAGTCGGCCGAGATTAGTGAATGTCTTGAAGGTGACCTTTCTGAAAAAATGAAGATTTCATTACAGACTTTAAAAAATCTCCATCAATTCGGGGTGTCGTGGGCCAAGAAATTTTAATTGAAGTTGGTGGGATGACTTGTGCTGGATGTTCAGACAAAGTTAATGCTGCAATAAATAAATTCAGCGGAATAAAACATACTGAGGTTTCGCATGAAACTGGAATATCAAAAATTTTATTGGATGAGGAGAATGATGGAAATCCCACAAAAGATGAACTGGTTAAGGCAATTATTGAATTAGGGTACATAGTTGAAGGAAAATCTACAGAATTTAGTTGGGGGGATGGTGAGGTATGGAAGAAATCTGCTAGTAACACTAAGTGGTGCCTAATCGGTTGCTCTATTGGAGAGTTTGGAACTCTAGCATATTACTCTTTTTCGGGGATTACGGAAGGTTTAGAACTATACTCCAGTGTTTGGTATTTCTATGCAATATTGCCATTAATTAATGGCTTAATAACCTCAATAATATTAGAGACTGTAATATTAATAAGAGGGCAGATGGACTTTGCAAATGCACTTTCTACTGCCCTGGGAATGTCTTTTATTTCGATGCTAATGATGGAAATAGCAATGGAAGTTACGGATTTATTATTTACTAAAGGTGAGCTTGGTTTGATGCCAATAGCTATTCCATTTATGCTATTAATAGGTTTCCTGACGCCTTGGCCATATAATTATTGGAGACTGAAAAAGTATGGAGAAATGTGTCACTAGGGGTTGTTTTTTATGGATGATAATTTTAATCTGATGAATAGGATTGTAGAATGGATTACTGAGTATGCTAATCTGAATAATATTAACACACTAGTTATTGGCGTCTCAGGAGGGGTTGATTCTGCAGTTACTTCTACTCTTTGTGCAAAAACTGGAATAGATACCATAGCCCTAAATATGCCCATTCATCAAGAAAAGTCACAAAAAAATCTCTCGGAGAAGCATATTGAATGGTTAATTTCGAGTTTTGATAATGTAGTTGGTCAAGAAATAGATCTTACTAGAACTTTTGACGTGTTGATTGATACGGATCTTGGTAAAAATGAAATTTCTAAACTCGCTAAAGCCAATACTAAGGCTAGGATTAGGATGGCTGCACTATATGCTATTTCGGCTTCAAATAATGGAATTGTAGTAGGAACTGGAAATAAAGTAGAAGATTTCGGTGTTGGATTCTATACAAAATACGGTGACGGCGGAGTGGATATATCGCCTATTGCTAATTTGTTCAAGAGTGAAGTTTATTCGCTATCTGAATCGCTTGGAGTGATTAAGGAAATTAGAGATGCGCCCCCAACAGATGGATTATGGGATGATGGTAGAACAGATGAAGATCAAATAGGTGCTAGTTATGATGAATTAGAATGGGCCATGAGACAACCAGGTGATTTTTCTTATGACTCACTTAGTAAGAGGGAAAAAGAAGTTATGGAAATTTATCTAAAATATAGAAAAACTAATCTTCACAAGATGAAATCTATTCCAGTATTTTCGAACGATTAACGGGGAATTGACTTGGAAGATGAAGGTGAAGAAATTTCTCGTATATATGTAAGGAAGAGTAGAGAATCATATAGTGGATTGTTATTGGATTCTATTTTCCGATTGCTCAGAAGAGCCATAGTGATTATGGTTATCTTGGGAATTTCAGCAATGTTGTATCAACTTTATTGATTATTCGTCTCTACGATCTTCCACCTTTTTCTTATATGCTTCATTTGAGTCTTCTTCTGTCCACCCTCCTAGGAATAATCCCCCTCCTTTGTGGACTCCACCTCTGATATTTCCCTTTCTTGTTTTTCCTGTCATTTGTCTTTTTCTAGTCCTAAGATGTCTGCCAAATGATTTAGCTAGCCCATCTGAACCTCTCTCTGATTGAGCTAAAGAGTAAGCGCGCCACTCAGCTTGAGGGCCTGAAGTTAATTTCGGACTTTTCTTATTATTCTCTTCATCATCAAAGCTAATTCCTATTACAAATCCGATTAAAATTAGTAAGGGAGAGATGCAGAGTGACACATAGCCTTTAGACAAATAGTCGAGGATTTTTTCTGAAAAAGATTTTGGTGACTCGAGCATTTGTTCTTCTCTTACTATGCGAATAAAGGAGTTTGATTCGACTGAATAATTTCCATCATTACACATTGAAGAAGAATTTGAAGAATCGAAACAAATATTTCCTGAATAAACTAGTGCGAAATCAGATAAATCTTGACGTGTATTATTTACTTCGCATGTAGGGTCGAAAAGATTCTCTTGGGCATCGTATTCCTCTGGTTTATCAGTTCCTTGAATCCAAACAAAAACTTCTAAATCTTCACATGAATCCCATTTTGAATTATTATCAGTATCTATATAATTTCCAAGAACATATAATCTCCAACCTAGTAAATTGACTTCATTTTCTGATTTTAATGTGATATTCCCAATTTGCCCCGAGAAATCGAAAATAGGTTCTTCTTTTTCTATGGCTTCTTCTTCATCACCTATTGGAATTTCAAAATCGAAAATAATCATTGCAATACTTCCAAAAAATCCGAAAATCCCAATGACTATGATTAATTTTCCCGCTGGGTGCATACTATTCTATTGACGCGAGCATGTCTAGATTCAAGTGTATTACTCTACTTTACTAATTATAATTTAAATAAATGTATAGTGAGATTATAATGAAAATAAGAAAGCGAATCCTAGTTTTCTTTTTTCTTTTCTTCGGAACCTTGCCCGAAATTAAGATTCTAAAAGTAGCCAATACATACATTAAACCTACTGAAAGAAGTAATATTAGTACACCTGAACCCGATTTCCAATTAATTCCGATAAAAGATATGCTTGTAAAATCAGAAGATGAATTATTCAAACCTGAAAAGAAGATTATCAAGAAGGAAATTCCGAAGAGTTGAGAAATCAAGAATATTTTAGATCCTGCATATTTTTTTGTAATAGAATAATTGCTACCATTTTTTCTGTTTTGTTTATTGGATTTGAGACTTCTGGATTTTATTGAATATAATTCATGGTCGTCACGTTTTTCTAAATAAGACGAGTCATCTCTATTCGACCATCTAGACCTTGGCCTAATTCCGACCATACTAGTTGACAATATTTCTTCCATATAGAGTGTTTTGTCAGGCATAACTTACACAAGGTAAGACCTCTCCGTTTAAAATATGGAGTTCGTAGAAGTATTAGAAAGCATTTCATTGGGGATGTGTGGAATTGCAATGATACTATGGATGTCGATTGGAACTCTTTCAAAAACAACACAGAGTGAGATCATGGCACAGAGGATAATAGCATCAATTTGTATATCTTCAGCGATTTTACTATTCGGTGTTCATTACTCTGGTGGCGAGCTATGGGGATCAAGAAATATTGCTAGGCCCTTTGCAGTTATTTCGATAATTGTTGCAATAGCTTCAATAATGAATATCAAAGGAACTGAAATCCAAAAGGGATCATACCCTAAGGCTAAGAAATCAGATAAGAGAAAATAATTATTCTGAATTTAGCTTATCATCAATAAAAGATCGCATATATGCAGGTAGCTCTCCATTAACGAATACGACATCGGCAACTTCTTCTAGCTTCATTAGGGAATAGTAAATTTGCATTGCTGTCATTGGAGTGGCGCTGCATCCTGTGCAACCCCCTTCTAAAGATATCATAATTACCCCATCGGTTGTATCAACGACATTAACCACTCCATCGTGGGCATCTAGGACTGCTTGAACTGGCCCTACAGAATTCAATATCAGCTGCTTGTCTACCATAATATCAATACCGGTATAAGGGTGTACCTTTCAAAGTCTTGCCCCTCCCGACTACCATGAAGTCCGGATCTAGAGTATTAATTATTGATTTACTTGTGGAAAGATCGGAATTTGGGCACGGTGGTAATCAAGAAATTATCAAGCCATTCGCAGAATTTGGAGATGTGGAAGTTTTACTAGTTACTCCCCAAATGCAATCAAATATAGTGGGCGAGTATGCTCAAAAGAACGGTAAAATTAATCTTGAAAAAGATGATGTTCCTTTTTGGGATGAAGATTTTCAGTTTTGGAAGAGTTGTAAAATAGAGATGCACCAAAATAATGCTAATTTTGAGAGGATTGCAATGCCTTTGCATTCGAATGATGAGTTAATGCAAGAATGGTTAATGAAAATTGATGTCGATGCTGTAATATGCTCCGGTTCTAGAAGAAATGTAACGATGTGGGAAGAGTGGATGAGTAGTGGCTCATCTTTGATGCGAGTTTCTATAAATTTAGGAATTCCCACTCTAGGTATTTGTTTTGGTCACCAATTACTCTGTCACGCCCTTGGATCAAAAATTTCAAGATTTTCTGAACTATCTAATGGTGTTTGGGATTTATCATTAACTGAACATGGAGAAAATGATGAGCTTTTCTCACAGCGCGGAAAGGGGGAAAATGGTTTGCCTGTAGTGTTATTTACCCACAGAGAACATGTAATGTCGGTTCCAGAAAATTGTACATTACTTGGATTTACTAATCACAATGAAATTACGGCAATTAGAGTCAATGATAAAGATGGATTACCATTGCCAGCTTGGGGTGTTCAATTTCATCCAGAAGCGGCTAAAGCCAGAGTAGAGAGGGCTTTTGAGTGGGGCCATATTACAAGAGAAGAGCTGATTTCATTTCGAAGAGACCATGATGGAGCAGGTATCCTAGAATCATTTGCGGAAGTTGCTTTGGGCAATTGAGATATGCATCTCCATCAAAAATTGTGGATTTGAGTTAAATAGGGAACTTAGGTCGCCGAAACAATTTGGTGATAACATGATAGATAATATACCGCTTTTTGCAGCTGGAACTGCAGTAATTGGTCTTGCAATTGCAGCATTACTGTACTCTCAAATAGAGAAGATAAAAATTGAAAACAGCACTGTGGCAGATATTACTCAGCAAATCAGAGAAGGTGCAATGGCATTTTTGTTTGCTGAGTATAGATATCTTGGGATTTTCATAGTAGTAGTAGCAGGACTACTATTTGTAAATCCAGACACTAGTAACGAAACTGTTGGAGCATTTCTAGCAGGTGCAGCAACTTCAGTAATGGCAGGTTTTGTTGGGATGAGGGCTGCCACTTATGCAAATGGAAGAACTGCAATGGCTGCTTCCGAAGGTGGACAATCGTCGGCTCTTGAAGTATCATACAACGGTGGAGCTGTGATGGGATTATCTGTAGGAGGACTCGGACTTCTTGGAATTTCATTAATGTCTATTTGGCTAGGAACCGGTGAAGAAGTTCAGAATATAGCAGGATTTGGAATGGGAGCTTCATCAATTGCATTATTTGCGAGAGTTGGTGGTGGAATTTATACTAAAGCTGCAGATGTTGGAGCGGATTTAGTGGGCAAAGTTGAGGCCGGAATTCCAGAAGATGATCCAAGAAATCCTGGAGTTATTGCTGATAATGTCGGGGATAACGTAGGCGACGTCGCAGGAATGGGTGCAGATATATTCGAGTCATTTGTGGGGTCGATAATTGCGGCAATGGTAATTGCGCAAGCATCTACTGATATGTCAACAGATTATATCATACTTCCAATTTTCTTGGGTCTTGTAGGTTATGCTTCATCAATAATTGGAGTTTTTAGTATGAATTTGTTAAAATCCGGCGATCCAGCAGCTGCGCTAAGAAATACTACATTTATTGCCGCTGGGCTATTTTGGCTAGTTGGATGGCTGGGGATAGATTTTCTTGACTTGAAAACTGGTACAGAGCCTATGATTGCAGTTATTGTGGGTTCAATAATAGGAATATTGATTGGGCTTGTTACGGAATATTATACAGGAATTGAAGATGTTTTCGGAATTAAACCCAAAGCAATACCACATATAGGGAAAATGAGTCAAACTGGCCCGGCTACTAATGCAATAGCTGGACTTTCTGTTGGAATGATGTCCACATTTTTACCTATAATTCTGATAGCAGGTGGAATCTTCGCGGCTAATCATGTAATGACTTTGCCAGACGATGCTACAGCAACTCATGGACTATATGGAATTGCTATGGCTGCAATGGGGATGCTTGCTACAGTAGGCGTTACAATGACAGTAGATGCTTATGGACCAGTGGCCGATAATGCTGGTGGAATTTCTGAAATGAGTGAATTGGGGCCGGAAGTAAGAGAAATTACAGACGGATTGGATAGCATAGGAAATACTACAGCTGCAATTGGGAAGGGATTTGCCATTGGAAGTGCAGCCCTAACTGCTTTAGCCCTCTTTGCAGCTTATGCTACTGCTGCTGGATTACAAGCGGACCAATTAACTTTGACTGATCCATTAGTAGTTGTAGGATTATTGATTGGTGGCGCACTACCATTTGTTGTTGCTGCGATGACAATGACATCTGTTGGAAAGGCGGCAAGTGAGATGGTTGAAGAAATTAGAAGGCAATTTAGAGAGATAGATGGGTTATTAGAAGGAAGAGAAGGAGTAAAACCGGATTCGAAGACTTGTGTGGATATTTCCACTCAAGCTGCTCTTAAGGAGATGATTGCCCCTGGTTTAACTGCTGTATTTGCTCCAGTAATTGTTGGTTTCTTTTTAGGATCGGCCGCATTGGGTGGATTGCTAGCAGGATCATTGGTTACTGGAGTCTTAATGGCACTATTCATGGCAAATGCTGGAGGGGCTTGGGACAACGCAAAGAAGGCCATAGAACAGGGTCATATTGAGGGCTCTGTAAAGGGGGACGCATCTCATGATGCAGCGGTTATTGGAGATACTATTGGAGATCCATTCAAAGATACTAGTGGACCTTCTTTGAATATTTTAATTAAGCTAATGTCAATAGTTGCAGTAGTGATTGCCCCAGGGCTAACTCTTACTGGATTGATTTAGAACAATATAGCGTCAATCTCTTGACTGATAGTCTATTCGGATAGTCATGCAGCTAAATGGTCGGGTCATCGTCATCTTGACGATTCTAATGTTATTATCATCAATTAGTGGTTGCATTAGGCTCGATGAAAATAAAAACGAAGATAATGGTGACATGGGAGTTCCTACTTGGGAAATTGGGGATTGGTGGCTTTACACATTTTCAACCCCTGATTACAGTGATGATACTGCACGTCTTGTAGTGGCAAGTGATGAAGAAGAAGGAGATACAGCATACATGTTAGCTATTTCTAGCATTACAGAAGCTAAACGTCATTCGGTATTAAATCACAATCCTTTCCTAGGAAGAATGACTCATGCTAATCTGAGTACATTTGAAAATGGAATTCCGCAAAATGTTTTATCATTTCCTTTTTCGAAATCGAATTCTTGGACTTTCTCCTTATTTACTGAGGAATGGTCTGCAACAGTAATCGATTTCGAGGGTGGCAAGGCTACAGTCTCAGCTAGTTCTCCTGATGGTTCAAAAATAGATTATGTATTTGATATGAGCTTGAAATTCTTCAGTTCGTTTATCTGGAAAAATCCCGATGGAGTTGAGCAATTAAGAATGTCTTTGGCCGATTATGGTGCCAATCATACGGGTGAAGTTTTCTTCGTTAGAGGTGGAGATTTGTATAATGGAACGTGGATAGATTCAGGAATTGATTTAGAAATCAGAGATTCTTTCTTCGTAGATGATCACCCTAATGATGGTGAGTGGGATGAAATGGTGTACTTTATCGATGCTGAATGCGGCAGTGGGGCTTCCTCAATCACCCTTACATTGAGAGATCATCTCTCGATTTCTGCATTGGAGAGATTTTGGGGTCCAGGTGCAACTGAAAAGGGAACTTTGGGCAGTATTCCCTATCCAACGGAAGAATATACTTTGACCGCGACTTTTACTGGTAGTGCTAGCTTAAGGATAATAATAGCTGGAGCAATAACTCAGTCTTGGACTCTCTAAAGATAATCCAATAAATTGTCGGATCCGCCAACAAATATGGGATTAGATCCCCTTAAATCAAATATCATAGGCACGGTTCTGTGTCCGGTTTCTTTAACAATTTTAGAACGTAGTTCTCCCTCATAATCAAGATTAACTACTCTGAAAGAATGATTATTGGTTCTTAGGGTTCTTTCTGCTAAATCACAATATGGACAAATTGTTTGCGAAAAAACTAGAAAATCTGAATCGGCTTTTTTAAGCCATTCATGAAGTTGGAGCAGTTTTTTCACCTCCTTCCTCCCAATATAATGGACTTTCTCCCAAATCTCCATCTTGTTCAAAATCTTCTATTTTACCTTCCAATTCCCTATCGGTCTGATCCGGGTCAACAAATATCAATAATATTACTGAAACAAGCGTTAAAGCGCCACCAATATACATACAAGTCACAAAATCAAAAATCCCTATCATGTAATCTGTAAACTTATATCCAATTACTGCAGATAAATTTAGCATAGACATATACGCAGTAAATTGGGATCCGCCGGCTTTACTATAAGTTAATCTCATTGCTACAGCAATCATGTTAATTATTGCAAATCCTACTACAAAGCCTCGGAAAACTAAGAATAATATCATTACATATTTGTCCATCCAGAAATTGCTAAGTAATCCAACGCCTGCATTTGCTAGGGCTAATATAGTAAATCCTAACATTGCAAGTTCCCTAGTTCCATATATATCTCCCATGTAGCCTCCAACTAATTGACCAATCATTACTGCAAAAACAACTAATATTCCCATTATGAAATTATATTCTGACTGAGACCATCCTGAATCTTCAATAAAAATTTCAATGATTATTGGGTCAATAAAATACCAAAACTCGCCTAGAAGACAAACAAATATGAAAATAAATGGGGATTTTATTGAGAATGCAGTTATTATATTCTTGACTTTGTCACCGAAGTTCTCGTCTTCAGATTCAATACTATTTACTGTTTTTTGATTGGTTTTTGTGTCCATCTTTTCATTCCAGGGGAACAACTTATCTCCGGGATTTTCCCTTAGGAAAAGTGGCATCAGCATTATTAGAAATAATAATGGCAGTTGAATCGCAATAACGGTTTTAATTCCGAAAGGAATAACCAACAGCCCTAGAATGCCACCTCCAGCAATTATTCCCAGCCTCTTTGACGCAAACATGAATCCATTAGCAGTTCCTACTTCTTCAGGTTCAAGGATATCTACGGCTAGAGCATCCACGCTAACATCTTGAAGAGAAGCAAATAAATTGTGTATAAACAAAACAGTAGTAACTAGAGGGAGTGATTCATTAAAATCTGGAATGAATAGTAAGAATCCTAGAGTAATTATCATTCCAGTTTGTGCAAAAATAACCCAAGGCCTTCTCCTCCCATAATTAGGAATTTGTATTACGTCAATCATTGGGCCCCAAATAAATTTGAAAGTCCAAGGAAGTGCTACTAGGGCAAATAAAGATGCTACTTCATCGGCACTTGAGCCATTGTCTACTAGGAAAGCTGCAAATGCCACTGATGTAAAACCCCAAGGAAGTCCCTGAGCTGTGTAAAGTATTGATAGTGATACATATCTTCTAATTCTGCTGTCTGATAAATTTGATCCTTCCTTCCATTCCTGCCTAGCATTTCTCAAAGTCTCTGGAATTCTTAATATTGGCTCAAATATTTTTGTTTGTAATAATCCATAGATTTTGTAGGAGATATTCAGAGATTCATCGGAAGATTTTCTTTCTTTTTCGGGGAAGAAAATATCCCCCCAATCTTCTCTAATCATCACAGATACTAAAATAGCAATAACTAATAAAAACGGGATAAAGAAGACTGCTGCACTTAATGCTGTAACTTCAGAATTTGAAGAATATTGCCCTAAATCATCCATAATAGGAAATTCTGCCTTGACTTCCAAATTATCTTGATTATTTGAAAAATACATCCTAAAATTACCCGAACAATCTGAACCGGGAATAGGGATTGGTGAATTGCATTGAACATTGTTAATTGCTGGTGCGGAATACTCAATCCTGAATGATGGTTCTTCAGAACTTTTATTCCATACCTCTAGAGACTCATTAACTGCAATATCCCAAACGAAAGAGAAATCTTGTCCATTATTTACATTGTTTACTGGTTCAGTGTATTGAGAAATCTGATCGTCACCTTTTAGAAGTGAAATTGTTAGGTCCTGACATTCATTGCCTCCATTACAATTTCCCGAATCAATCTGGAATGCCATTTGAACCTGAATATTCCCTGAACTAACAGATTCAGTACTATTGAGATATAAATTTTCTAAAAATTCCCCTTGAAAATTACATGTAAAATCAACACTAACTGTCTGCCCTTCCGAAAATTCTATCTCACCAAAACCATCACTTCCTGAACCAGAAGATTCGTTTTCATCGAAATGATTCCAACAATCATCCAATTGTTCACTGCCCCAAAAAAACATATTATTGTTTGAAGAACTTGGTTGTAATGTGTTGTCACTTTGGGCCAAAGAAGACGTAGTTCCCAAACAAATTACCAATAGTGTAGTAAAGAAAAATGAATAGGTCATTCTGTGGTATATCACAGACAGACGAAATGCAAGTAGGGTTTGAGTTTTCGGTATTGATAATTCATTTATGAATAATTATGCCTGAATCATCATAATTCCAATCAATTAGTTTCCAACCATTATGATTGATGTGCGAAATTACATCTTCCCTACAATATGGAGCACACAGTAGAGCTGTGCAGCCTCCACCTCCTGCTCCTAAAGCCTTCCATGCAACAATCTTATTATTCTCCACTAGAAAATTAGTTACTGGTTTGAAGGGTCCTTGGATGTCACTACTAATTTCATCTACTCCGGAGCTTACTTCTCTTAATGATTTAACAATGAGATCTCGCCTATCTGCTTGCAATCCATTAGCCATCATTTTAGTTGCTGACCTGATTTTTAATAGGCCATTAATTACATTTTCATCTCCTTTAGCATATTTTTTCCAAACCATTTCCTGTATTTTCCCCGAATTTCTAGTTATTCCAGAATATGAAATGATTAGGTGTTTCCTTAACCAATTTAGTGATGATTTCATTGGTTCGAAGGGTAAAATCTCCACGGAATCTCCTATGAATAGAAGGTGTTGAAAGCCTCCATGGGCAGATGCCCAATGGTCTTGTTTACCGCAGATATTTCCACTTATTATCTCATCTTCGAATGCTTTTTGAGCTAAATAATGAGGTTCTAAATTGGGATTATTAATAGCATTGATTGCTACATTCATGGCGCTACTTGTACCTAATCCTGACCCTCTTGGGACATCAAATTTTATTTCTAAATCGTCAGAATTGTTTTGACTAACTCGAGATACGGTTACTCTCTTATCGATAGTGAAATTTATCACTTCCCCTCCAATATCGTGTGGATATGGACCTACATCAGTCCATCCTCCAGCAAGATCAATACGAACGGGGGCTGATACGGAGTGCATACTATACATGTATCGCAGAGGAAGTAAGACATCATTTTTTCTAGTACCGAAAAACATGGATATCAATGGCCCCTCCGCGTGACATGAGTTCTAACCTTGAGAAGGCAATTTCTGCTTTCAAATTGGGAAATCCGGTGATGATATTTGATTCTGATTTTAGAGAATGTGAAACTGATTTATTGTGGCCAGCAACTGCAACAAATCCAGAAGTTATAAGAAAATTAAGAAAGGATTGTGGAGGATTATTATTCTTGGCAATAGGTGATGAAATTGGAGATTTATTTGGCCTTCCTTGGTTACAAGATATACATACCCATCCGGCATTAATCTCCGAAAATCCGGTTTTAGAAAATCTAGTGACTAATGACTTGCAATATGATAGTAGATCGGCTTTTACTCTGTCAATCAATCACAGAAATACTTACACTGGAATAACAGACAGAGATCGTGCATTAACTACTAGGAGATTTGGAGAATTATCTTCTGAAATGTTATCATCTGGAAGCTCTAAAGAAGAGGCCAGATCTTGCTTGGGTTCCGAATTTCGCACACCCGGACATATTCCAGTTTGTAGAGAGGCCCCTGGTGGACTAGCAAACAGACAAGGACATACTGAACTGGCTGTAGCAATTGCTAGACTTGCAGATTTATTGCCTTGTACAATTGGTGCTGAAATGTTGGATCCGGAAGGAGATAATGCCCTTTCGGTGGAGAGTGCGAAAGAATATTCTAGATTGAATGGAATTCCGATGATTACTGGAGAAGAAATATTAGAAAATTTGTTTGGTGGAAAAGAGGAGAATAATGAATGACTCGAGTAATGGCAGTTGGGGTTTTTGATCTTTTACACGCTGGACATCTGCACTATGTTGAGCAGGCTAAATCGTTGGGAGAAGAGTTGATTGTCGTGGTTGCACATGATGATACGGTAAGAAAGCAAAAACATGAGCCTATTACAGGGCATGAATTGCGATGCAGGATGGTTAGAGGACTTAAACCAGTAGATACTGCAATAGTAGGAAATCCACCATCCATTCCTATTTTCAAAATTCTTGAAGATATTAAGCCGGATATTATTGCTCTGGGTTATGATCAAAAACACTCAGTTGATTCAGTTAGATCGGGACTTGATGAACACGGTTTTTCTTATGTAGAGATAGTAAGAGTGGATGGTTTGTCTGATGATTTAGATGGTACGAGGAAGATTATCTCAAAAATTCTTGATTTATGGCCGAATAATGAAGGCGGACCTTATGAGGAAGATTAGATGTTTACTGGAATTGTAGCAGGGACTGCGGAAATAAAAAAAATTATCGAAAGGGATGAAATTAGGACTTTTTGTATTGATTTGGAAGGTTTTCTAGACAATTTGGCAATAGGTGCTAGTGTTTCGATAGATGGAGTTTGTATGACAGTGGTTTCAATAGATGGAGAATTGGTAGATTTCGATGTAATTGGAGAAACTCTACAGAGAACTACAATGAGTATGAAAAAAGAGGGTGACGTAGTAAATATTGAACGTTCACTAAAATTTGGTGATGAATTAGGTGGTCATATCTTATCTGGCCACATTATGACTAGAGCGCGTTTACTCGAGATAAGAAAAAGGGGCGAAGGGATAGATATTATTATTGAAAATCCTGAAGAAGTTAAGCCATATGTCATGGAAAAAGGATATATTGCAATAGATGGAATATCTTTGACAATCGGAGAAGTCAGAAATGATTCATTCGTGCTACATATTATTCCGGAGACTCTAAGAGTGACAACTATAGGACAAAAAAATGTAGGAGAGTTCGTAAATCTGGAAATTGATTCTCAGACCCAGTCCATTGTTCAGACCATTATGAGAAGAGGAATTTAGTATGAATATAGTAATTGTATGTGGAGAATTTCATAAAAAGCAAACTGAGAAAATGATTAGTTATGCCATTGATGAGGCTGAACTAAAAAAATGTAATATTGTAGATATTGTCAGAGTTCCAGGGGCAATGGAAACGCCGTTAGCGATAGATAGAGTACTGAAAGAAGATGCTGTAGATGGTGCAGTAGTTCTTGGAATAATAGAAAGAGGGGAGACGGGTCATGGTCAAGTTATTGGACAAGCTGTTACAAATGCGGTAATAAAATTACAAATTAAACATAACAAGCCAATTGGCCTTGGGATTATAGGTCCAGGGGCTAAATCTGAACATATAGAGCCAAGGCTGGAGTCTCATGCTAGATCGTCAATAAATGCTGTGTCTTTAATGATAAAATAAAAGTAAAATTATTTTATAAATTTTTTTCTTATTCGCCGGGAAGACGCATTTCTGGAAGCTCAGTAGCAATAGCTTCATCCATTTGCTCTACTGTTATTATTGGAGTTAATTTTCCTTGAAAACCTCCCCAAGCTCCAATGGTCAATGAAAATTTAATTGCCATCGATTCTGAAGGAATATCTAGAATCATTAGGAAATCTTTCTCTCCATAACACCAGTAGTATGCTTCTAAAGTTCCACCCATAGAACTAGCTATATTCTTGGCTTCTTGATGTCTTGCTGTTCCACTTTCACTTAGTAATCCTGCAGCTCCCTCTGCAGTATAGTTTCCTGAATACAAATATTTAGGCATGATATTTCGAGTTTTGGAGTGATATATTACTATTTTGTAATTTTATATTAAATTGGACCATACTACTGTGAATATTCAAGTGATAGTTTGAGTTCGAAGTTATATGAGTGCGGGCGTGAAGAGTGTAATCATAGTGGGCTCGGGACCGGCTGGATATACCGCGGGTCTTTATGCTGCAAGAGCATTACTCGAGCCATTGATGTTTGCAGGATATATGTCAGGAGGGCAGCTGATGTTGACCTCGGATGTTGAGAATTTTCCTGGATATCCAAATGGTGTTGAAGGTCCATCAATGATGATGCAGATGAGGGAGCAAGCAGAAAGATTTGGCCTAGAGGTCCAAGATAAAAATGTAGAGCGTGTTGATCTTTCTGAAAGGCCATTTCGTGTATGGGTAGAAAATGTAGAATTCAAGGCAGAATCTCTTATTATTTGCACTGGAGCTGAAGCAATTTGGTTAGGTGCAGAAGGTGAAGAGGAACAGAAAGGAAGAGGGATCTCAACATGTGCGACTTGTGATGGGGCATTTTTCAAGGATGAGGAGATAATTGTCGTAGGCGGTGGCGACTCCGCAATGGAAGAGGCAACGTTCCTTACCAGATTTGCTAGTAAAGTTACCATTATTCACAGAAGGGATGTATTCAAGTCCTCTAAAGTAATGTATGATAGAGCATTAAATCACCCAAAAATAGAAATTAAGACATTTCGGAGTATTAAGAAGTGGCTATCTGATGAAAATGGACTAACAGGGGCTATTCTTGAAGATCCTAGAAATGGAGAAACGGAAGAAATTGTATGTAGTGGAGCATTTATTGCCATAGGACATAAACCTATTACGAAATTTTTAGATGGACAGTTAGATACCGACGATGAAGGATATATTATTCATAAAGAGAACACAATGACCAGTATTCCGGGAGTTTTTGCTGCTGGAGATGTGGTAGATAAGAGATATAGACAGGCAATTACTGCAGCCGGAATGGGTTGTCAATCTGCAATAGATGCAGAAAGATGGCTAGAAGAGAATTAAAATATGGAACTAGAAAACAAATCCGAAGTCAGTTGGTCTGCAAGAATATTGGCGGATTTTGTTTTTTTTGCTCATTTATTAATTATGATGTATATCGCCATCGGTTGGCTTGGTCCAGAAGATTGGATGTTGTGGGGAGTGCTAATCCTATATGCTGGAACTGAATTAATGTGGATATTGACTGGTTCATGTATATTGACAGACTGGGAGAGGGAAATTAGAGGAGTTTCTGAATCGACGTCGGATACATTTTTTATGGTTAGAGTAATTTACTACATTAGTGGATTAGAAGTTTCGCCGGAAAAGGCAATTATATTTACGAAAATTTGGGGAAGATTTGCATGTATAATCTCTATAATTAGGCTATTAATTTGATTAAATCGAAATAAATGACCGAAGAACAAATGTGCTTAGGCCATACAGCATACACATGGATGGTTCGCTTGATGGAGATGAGAATACTCGATATTCAAGACATTTAAATCTCCCACAAGTCGGATTAGAAGGGCAAATAAAACTGAAAGAAGCTGCAGTCATAGTAGTAGGTGCTGGCGGCCTTGGCTCTCCTGCACTTCTTTATTTGGCTGCAGCTGGAATTGGAAGAATTGGAATTATTGATAATGATGTTATTGAACTATCAAATCTACAAAGGCAAATCATTCATAGTAATTCAAAAATTGGTCAATCAAAAGTTGAATCTGCTGCATCGAGGCTTTCTGATTTAAATCCAAAAATCGAAGTTGTGCCTATGAATCTTAGACTGAAAAATGAAAATGCCTTGGAAATATTAGATGGATTCGATGTTGTAATCGATGGAACTGATAATTTTGAAACGAGATATATCATAGGAGATACTTGTGAAAAATTAGGAATTCCTTGGATTTTTGGTAGTATTCACCGATTTGATGGACAAGTTTCAACATTTAACTATGAAAATGGCCCCAATTACAGGGACTTGTTTCCGATTCCACCCCCTCCAGAATTAGCCCCTAATTGCGAAGAAGCGGGAGTCCTAGGGGTACTGCCAGGAATGATTGGAGCCATTCAGGCCACGGAAACGATAAAAGTTATCTTGGGTATTGGAGATATTCTGAAGGGTAAACTGCTAACATTTGATGCATTAACAATGGAAATTAGGATTTTGAAATTTTCTAGAAATTCTAATAGGCCTAATGATGATGAAACTAAAAATAAGGCGATAGTAGATATGTTAGAAATCAGTCCTGTTGAATATCAAAATAAGAAAAAGAGTGACTGGAATGTATTTCTTCTAGATGTAAGAAGGCGTGATGAGGAAGAAATTGCGAGCATAACGGGTACAGATTTGAGAATAAAGCATTTAGAAATACCAGATAGGATATCTGAGATCCCTAAAGATATGGATATAGTTGTTTACTGTAGAACCGGATTTAGATCTGCCGCAGTAACTCGTTTTATGGCCGAAATTGGCCTTTTCTCTGGAAGAATATACAATCTTCGGGGTGGCATTCATGAATGGTCAGATACGGTAGATAATAGTATAATTAAATATTAATGGTAATATATTGTTCAGTAAGCTTTTTTAATGTGGTATTTTCTATAAAAAAACGTTAGATTTTAATATTACTATTAAATAAGTGGTGATATTGCTACTAATTTAACGAATATTTGTTGTACTAGTTATCTCTCGCATGACTATGCCTAGGTTAAGACAGGGTATTTGGAAGTGCCCAGATTGCTCTAAACATCAGACGTGGAAAACAAAAATAGATGGTATGAATAAGTTAGACAGGAAATGCATCAAATGCGGTAAAAGAGTCAGATTTACCATTGAAAGATCGACTTCTGGCCAAGGTAGAACCAGATCCGTTGAGCTTTGGGAAAGATCGATATTGTATGATGATGATGACTTAGAAAAAGAAGTAGGAATAAGGGATGATATCAATGAACAGCCGGATAATGTAAATTTTCAATCTGAAGTTTCTTTTTCTGTAGGCGAAAATCAATCGGATTTACCGCCTATATGGGGAGTTTCTTGGGAGCCAAGAAAACCTGTAAAATTCGAAAAATTGGTAGATTCTGATGAAATAAAGGATAGATTTCTGACCTTTGTGGCAGAAAGGCATGATGGATATCTGGGAGTAATTGCCGATTGTTGGTTGAAATCTGAATTTCCTGAAAAACTAGATGGCGAGAGATTTCACGAATATTCTATAAAATTATTAGAGGAGATAAGGACAAATCTATTGAATAGAACTATTGAGCCTAAATTATCGAAATTGAGAGAAATTGAAATTATCCCTATGAGGTTAGGAAAGACATTTCTTTCACGCAGAGTAGCTAGATTGATTGTTGATCTAAAACTATGTTTGAGAAGAATAGGACATCTATTTTCAATTACAAATAGGCAAAGAATTGAATGGCAACGTTGGATGGTTAGGACCAGATTGTTGGATGAGGAATTGAAGGTCATTTTTGCGGATGGTTTGAAAACTCCTGATGGGCAAAAATTCGGCGGCAAGGGATTTCGCTCTACTTGGCAAGAAGCCATTGTTGCATGTGCTTCTCCGTTGAAAAGAGCGGATGACTTGTCTGCAGACGAATTTTATCAAGCTGATATTGTTGCTCCAATGATTAGGGATGTAGGACTTGCACTAGCTATGGGGCAGACGCCATTGGAAATTATGGCCGCCCAAGTTGGAAAGGCCGATTCATATATGGATGGCGGCAATCCTAATAGTGGAGGTAGGGATCTTCACATTGGGAATTGGGAAAAGGGCATTCTTCCGCCTACTGCTCCTTTACCAATAGCAAGTGCTACTACTACAGGGATTGCACTTTCGGCAAAAAAAATGGACATAGGGCGGTTTCATCTCGCACCCGTTGGAGAAGGATGTAGCAGTAGTGGAGAATTTTGGGAAGCAATGAACTTTGCTGGAGTGAGAGGATTGCCAATTTGTTACATGATTCAAAATAATCAAATAGCTCTTGATACTTTTGCTTCAAAGCAATCGGGAGCTGAAACCTTCGGAGACAAAGGATATGCAGTGGGAATTCCTTCTTGGACAATTGATGGATCTGATCCTGATCAATTCTTCGCATCAGTTTGTGTAGCAAGAGAGTTTGCAATCGAAGGTGGTGGACCCACGCTTATTCACGTAGAAACTATGCGAGGATGTGGCCATGCCCATCATCATGATGATTTATATCTTGGAGCAATTAGCGGAAATCCACCTGGATATGTTGACCGGGAATTAATAGAATATTGGGCGAAAAAGGATCCCGTGGCCAATCATGCGGAAAAAATGATTCAACTTGGAATTGATGAGGTTACGGTTGCAAATATTCAACGTGATGAGGAATTATTAGTTGAGCAGTCTAGAAATGAATTGGAAGAAATGAATTGGCCAGAAGGGAACTCAGTTGAGATTGGAGTAACTTCAATCAATGATGCATTTAGTCATTCTGAGCAGTTTTCTAGAATTGAAAATATTATGGAATCTGAAAAATCACCTTTGAATAGTGGAGAAATTGGTATAAAATTCTCGGATGCTTCGAACTCTTGGACATATAGTAGATCAATTCAAAATGCTATGGTAAAAATAGCTGAAATTCATGGAGAAAAATCAATTTTTATGGGCGAAGATATGGAAATTGCTGGAGCTTTCGGTATGAATTTACCTTTAAGGGCTAAAGGACATCAAGAAAAATTACTAGATATGCCACTTTCGGAATCAATAATTATTCATTCGGCTACTGGAGCGGCTCTTGGTGGAATGAGGCCAATTGCGGAAATTCAATTTGGGGGATTTGCGGCCTTGGCTATGAATCCAATAATAAACAATGCAGCTCAATTACGTTGGAGATGGGGTGCTGAAGTGCCAATGACAATCAGAATACCATTAGGTGCAAAAACTAGGAGTGGACCTTATCACGCGAATATGATAGAATCTTGGTTTGCTAATGATCCTGGATTGGTGATTGTTTTTCCAAGTAATCCTCAAGATGCATATGATCTTTTAATTGAAAGTCATAATCTACCTGATCCAGTGATTTTTCTTGAACATATAGGACTATATGGATTGAGGGGAGGAGATACTGGCTGGGGAGACAATATTAATCAAATTGTAGAGCCGAATGATGTAATCAACAGACTTGCAAAAGGAGAATACACAATAGGCAAAGGTAAGGTAATTAGAGGTGGTAATGATATTACAATTGTTACATGGGGTGCAATGGTTCACGTAGCCCTAAAAGCGGCAAAAATATCTTCGGAAAAGGGAATTGAAATAGAGATAATAGATTTGCGAACATTATTACCATTTGACTCTAATATATGTATAGAATCAGTAAAGAGGACTGGTAAATTACTTGTATTGCAGGAAGCTCAATGGACAGGAGGTTTTGGTCATACAATTAGTAGTAGGATTATTGAGGAATCATTTTGGAATTTAGAATACCCTCCTGTTGTAATTGGTGCGCTTGATACTCCAGTTCCTTTTTCACCTACTTTAGAAGATTTTACCATTCCTTCCGTTGATCTTGTTGTTCGCCATGTAGAAAGGGCTTGTTCCAAAAAATACTAACTAAATTGTATACAATACAGTCATTAGTGAACGTTAATGGGGAGCAAATGTGTCAGATGAGCTCATTGACATAGCTAGTGTACTAATTGGCTTTCTTCTTCTGATGGGTGGAGGTGAATCTTTGGTCCAAGGTGCAATTAGAATATCTGATAGACTAAAAATTCCAAAATTATTAGTTGGTTTCACTGTTGTTGCTATAGGAACTTCTCTTCCAGAATTAGCGGTTGCATTGGAAGCAGTTAGACAAGAAGCAGCTGAAATTGCAATCGGGAGTGTAATTGGTTCAAATATTGCAAATGTTATGTTAGTAATGGGTACAGCGGCTGTTTTAGGATCTTTTGAAGATACTGAAAGTGGCGTTCAAAGAGATGCAGTGGCGGTAATTGTTGCTACTCTAATTTTCTTGGCATTTGTATTGATAGGTGAGATTCCACTTATTGGAGGGGTGATGATGCTAGTGATTCTAGTTTCATACATTTCATACTCTTACTATGTTGGGATGAAGGATGGAGATAGTGGAGATGTTGAAGATTCTTGGTTGCCCGATAGTATGTACTTAGCAATTCCAGCTTGTATTTTGGGCGGAGTTATGATTTGGTTTGGCGCTACAATTTTGGTCTCTGGTGCTACAGGTTTGGCGGAAAAATTCGGAATTTCCGAGGCCATTATTGGGTTAACTATTGTTGCTTTGGGTACATCACTTCCTGAATTAGCAGTTACAGTTGTAGCTGGATTGAGAGGGCAGGGAGGGGTCGCCATTGGGAATATTTTCGGATCCAATTTGATGAACATATTGGGAATAATTGGTGCCTCATCAATCGTCTCTAGAGGGATGATTATAGAGAGTCAGTTTTCTGAATTTTATGGAATTTGGATGGTGTTATTAACTTCTGGCTTTGTTGCATTTCTGATTTTTAGGGAAATCAAGATTTCTAAAAATCTAGGATTTTTGATGATTTTTACGTATATTTCATATATGGCATATTTGGCATACTTGGGAGTTGTATAGCGATAAAATCCTAGAGGTCATATAGTGAGTACAAAAATTGGTTGTATCATTCTTGCGGCTGGATTTAGTAAGAGAATGGGTGAAGAAAAGGTTCTAGCTAAATTGGGAGAAGAGTCGTTAATCTCATGGATTACTAAGCGATTAGATAAATTAGCTCTTAATCCAGTAATAGTAACAAAAAAAGAAATATTTAATTTGGTTGAAAGGGAAGTTCATCCAAATAAGGTAATAATTAATGAAACTCCTGAATTGGGCAGAACAGGTTCGATAAAAGTAGGAATAAATTATCTAGATACGCAATTCAAAGAGCATTATAGATTAATTATAGCTCCTGCCGATAGACCTGGATTTTCAGACACTACCATTCTTACTTTAGTTGATTTGCATGAAACTAGTTGTCCGGAAAAAAATGAAATTGGAGGTCATCCAATAATATTGTCAACTTCTGATGTTGAAATTCTTAGAAGTTCTGATTCTGAAACTTCTCTTAGGAACTTGGTTAATCCAAATAGATTTGAAGTCGGAGATGAAAATTTACATTATAATATTGATACGATGAAGGATTTAGAAGAATTTAGGAAAAATTTTCATATCTCTTAGATGAAAGAGTTGATTTACACTATTCATTCGGGGATTCATGGAATTCTTTGAATACCTAGCCAATGCTGACCCAGTAATTCAAGCATTTTGTGCTGGATTATTCACTTGGGGGATGACTGCAGCAGGTGCTGGGCTTGTATTTTTCTTCAAGGAAATTAATCGGGGAGTTTTGGATGGGATGTTAGGTTTTGCAGCGGGAGTGATGATCGCAGCAAGTTGTTTTGGACTATTGGGACCCGCTATCGATCAAACTACAGGAGAAGGATTTTGGAAAGTTTTTCCAGCTGCTATGGGTTTTGTTTTCGGTGGTGTGTGTATGAGATTGATAGATTATTATTTGCCCCATCTTCATCCAGGAGCGCCCCCTGAAGAGACGGAGGGAGTGAAGACGAATTGGCATAGAAGTATGTTACTTGTTTCAGCCATTACTCTACACAATATTCCGGAAGGACTTGCAGTAGGAGTAGCTTTTGGTGCGGCTGCAACAGGAGATAGTATGGGTGCAGCCATAGCTTTGATGATTGGAATAGGAATTCAAAACTTCCCAGAAGGTGCTGCAGTTTCTGTGCCATTAAGGAGAGAAGGATTGACGAGAAAAGAGAGTTTCATGTGGGGTCAATTGTCGGCACTAGTAGAGCCGTTGTCTGCAGTTATTGGAGCGGCGATCATAGTTTACATGAATCCTATTCTCCCTTATGCTCTAGCATTCGCTGCAGGTGCTATGATTTTCGTAGTTGTTGAAGAGCTCATTCCAGAATCCCATAGGGGAGGAAATGGAGATATAGCTACTATGGGAGTAATGTTGGGATTTACAGTCATGATGATCTTAGATGTGGCACTGGGATGAATACAAAATCACAAAGTTCTGTTATGGGTCGCGAGTACTGTGAGTCGCGCCACCCTGGACTGGATTTTGGAAAAATTAGACCAAGGGAAAATAGTTGCTATTGGCACAGTCATAGAATCAAATGGTAGTGTTCCGGGAAAGCCTGGAGCAAAGTTAGCAATTTCATCTTCTGGTGAAAGATTTGGTACCGTAGGAGGGGCAGGATTAGAAAGAAAAGTAGAATCTGGGCTTGAAGAACTCCTGTCGCAGAAAAAATTCTCTAAAAGAGGTAAAATTGAGTCATTTATACTACACAAGGATGGAACGGGATTTGAAGTTACGCAATTGGATAGTTTATGTGGTGGAAAGGTTACCATTTCTATGGAAGTGATGCTGCCTGTGCCACATTTATTGATTGTTGGAGGTGGTCATGTAGGACTGAGTATAGCGAACTGTTGTAATTCCCTAGGATGGAAGTATAGTGTTCTTGATGTCAGGAGCGATTATTCAGATAAAAAAAGATTTCAGAATGCTTCTGAACTCCATACTTCAACAATTAGTGATTTCCTTGAACTAGAAGAAGATGGTGGATTATCTAGATTTTCTGATATACTTTTATTGGGCCATGATTGGAAGATTGATCAAGAAATGCTTATTGGAATCCTAAAAGAATATGAAGGAAATGAGCGCCCGAGGATTGGAGCAATTGGTTCTAAAACAAAATGGTCTTCATTTAAGAAAGCGGCTAAAGAAGAAGGTATTTTAGGGGCAAGATTGGATAATGTGAGATGTCCAATTGGTATAGATATTGGTGCTGATTCGCCAGAAGAAATTGCGATTGCAGTTTGTGCAGAAATAATAAAATTTGAGAAAAATAAAAGTTTTGAATAGAAAAGTTTTGAGTTTAGAATGATTCATTAAACCGAATGCTCAAAGGATGATTCCCCTTGTGGGCTACATGGTCGAGTTCCGATTGCCAATGCTACCTCATCCTGGAGAGATATCATGGACAGCAAAGATCAATGGAGTAGATGTTAAATTAAATATATTAAGTAACGCGATTCTTCTAGATGTTTTGAGGGATAAAGCTGGCAGTCTTGGAACAAAAAGGGGGTGCGATATGGGAACTTGTGGTTGTTGTTCAGTACTTATTGAAGGAGAACCAAGATTATCTTGTCTTACTCTAGCAGCAGATGTCAATGGTAGTGAAATTACAACAGTTGAAGGCTTATCTAACGGCCACCACCTTCATCCCATACAAAATACATTTACTGAGTTTGGAGGTAGTCAATGTGGTTTCTGTACACCTGGATTCTTAGTAGTTTCTTCGGCATTACTTGCAGAAAATAGCAACCCTAGTGATGAGGAAATAAAAACGGCTATTGAGGGTAATCTTTGCAGATGTACTGGATTTCAACAGATAGTTGATTCTGTACGTGCTGCGTCTGAAATCATTAGACAAGGAGAAGGAATTGAAGATTCAACTTCTGCTAAAAGTAATCCACACCCAGGATTTATGGAGGAAACCTGATTTGTCGGGGGATGAGGAAAAGAAGGAAATCCAGGGATATAGGCAACAGCCTGGTAAATTACCATTCTCCAAGCCCGGCTCAGGAGGGAAGGGTTCATTCTCAAAACCTATTGATTTGGAAAACATTCCTATTTCTCAAAATGGTAAAAAAGACCAGCCTTGGGGTCCACATAGGCATGATTCATTAATTAGTGGGCAAGTAATAGGTAAATCTACTGCTCTGGTAGACAGTTCATGGAAAGTAACAGGTCAAGCGCAATATGGAGATGACATAAGACTTCCAAATGAATTGATTGGGAGAATAGTAAGATCGCCTCACCACTATGCTAGAATATTATCAATTGATTGTTCAAAGGCAATTGAGCTACCTGGAGTGGTGGCGGTAGCTACAGGAATTGATGCTAAAAATAAATTTGGCGTATTGCCGGTTACTAAAGATGAGCATGCTATGGCAGTAGAGAAAGTTCGTCATGCTGGTGACTTAATTGCCTGCATAGCAGCAGAAAATGAGGATATTGCAAGGGAAGCAGAAAGACTAATACAAATCGAATATGAAATATTGGATTCTATTCATGACATAAAAGATGGATTAGAGGATAGTGAAAATCCAATACATGATAGAGGGCAATATCATATTGGAAACTCGAATGTCCAGAAGCGTGTTTTTCAGGAGTTTGGAGATATTTCCTCTTTAGAAGAAAATACTATTGCTAGTCACCAATCTAATTGGACATTTGCTGGAGTTAATCATGGTTTTACAGAACCTCATGCAGTTGTAGCTAATTGGAGTCCGGATGGTAGGCTTACATTATACACCCCTCAACAAGTACCGCACTATGTACATAGATCATTGGCTGATGTATTAGAAATTCCTATGCATCAAATTAATGTCCATAGAACATTTGTTGGTGGAGGTTTTGGTGGAAAATCAGATCCTTTTCCTCATGAAATGTGTGCAGCTATTCTAGCAAGGAAATCTGGAAGGCCAGTTAGAATAACTTTTGATAGAGAAGAAGTTTTTTGGGTAAACAGAGGTAGGCATCCGTCAAAAATAGAAATGAATTTGCATGCAGATTCTATGGGGAGGATTTGTGGAATAGAAACGGACGCACTTATTGATGGTGGAGGTTTTGCATCATTTGGCCACGTTACAACCTATTACAACGGAGTTTTACATACCGCTCCTTATGAAATAGGTGCTTTTCACTATACAGGTGCCAGAGTTTGGACAAATAAACCAGCTAGTGGCGCAATGAGAGGTCATGGTGCTGTTAACTCAAGATGTGCAGTAGAAGTTGGACTAGATGATTTGGCGGAAAAACTGGAAGTAGATCCAATCACTTTAAGACTGGCAAATTTACTTCCTCCCCATTCTGCTACCATTACAGGATTTAGAGTAACGAGTATTGGAATGAGGGAATGTTTGGAAAGAGTAAAAGAAGAGAGTGGTTGGTCTGAAAAATTCAGAAAAATGCCTTTGGGAAAGGGAATAGGCATAGGATGTGGTTTCTTCATTTCTGGCAGTGGACTTCCTATTCATTGGGATCCAAATAAGTTCCCTCACGCAACTGTTCATTTGAAGATTGATATGGATGGTGGCGTTACAATTCACACAGGAGCTGCCGAAATTGGACAGGGTTCAGATACAGTAGTTTCGCAGTCGGTAGCTGAAGTACTTGGACTTCCACTAGATATGATTAGAATAAGGTCAAGAGAGTCTGACACGTCGCCTGTAGATTTAGGTTCTTATTCATCTAGAGTAACATTCATGAATGCAAATGCAGCAATTTCTGCTGCTATGAAAATTCGGGATGAATTGATGTTAGCCACTTCAGAAATAACTGGGGCATCTGTGGAGAATCTAATAGTTGGAGATAGGCGAATTTTTGACAAAAGTGATCCAGCAATTGGAGTCTCATATCTAGAAGCATTGCATAAATCCCAGGAAGAAAGGGGTGCATTGATTGCATCGGGAGCATACAGAACTCCGCCAATGGGAAAAACCCACAAAGGTGCAGCGGCAGGACTAGCTCCAGCTTATTCTTTCTCTGCTTATGTTGCAGAAGTTTCTGTGGATATTGAAACGGGTAAAACTACTGTCGATAAGGTTTGGGCTGCACACGATTGTGGAAAGGCCCTAAATCCCCTGGCAGTCAAGGGACAGATAATTGGTTCATGTCACATGGGTCTTGGACAAGTTCTATCTGAAGAGATGCGGTATGGGAGAACTGGCCATCTGATGAATCCTGATTTTCTAGATTATAAAATTCCGAGTATACATGAAATGCCAGAGGTCGTTCCCATAATTGTTGAGTCGAATGACCCAGAAGGGCCATTTGGTGCCAAAGAAGCAGGAGAGGGGCCTTTGCTTCCAATACTTCCTGCAGTTTGTAATGCGGTGTATGATGCAATTGGAGTCAGGACAGAAGAGTTGCCAATAACATCTGAGAAAATTTTTAAATTGATTGAAAAGAGGTGTAGGAAACAAAAGATTTCGGATCCGTTAGATTTGAGTCCGCCTAGATTGGAACATTCTGACCTACAAGTGACCTTAGAGAATCGGTCCGAGTCCCATTCGAAAAGAGATATAGATAGAAGATTAAATTCCGACCGCGAAGAATATTATAATGGAGCTATTTTTGGATTTGATCCAACAAAATCTCCTGAAGAAGTGGATTCAAATTGGTCTGTTAGGGTCATTCCGAATAGTGAGTACCTTCAATCGCCTAGGTTAGCCGGAAGTGCTTGGAAGCATATCGAAAGAAGGAAAATGGGTGATTAAATGAAGATGCCACCTTTTGAATTACATACTCCCGATACTCTTGAAGAAGCTCTGGACATATCAAAGAGGTTAATTCTAGAAAATAAAGAGTTTGACTGGATAGCGGGAGGTACAGACCTACTACCAAATTATAAGTGGCATATCAATTCTAAAGATCACGTCATATCTTTAGCTTCCATTGAGGATCTACGGAAACTGAATGGAAGTCATATTGGAGCAATGGTTAGTATCCATAAATTATCAAATTCTCCAAACACACATCCTGTACTTGCAAAAGCTGCAAGCTCTATTGCAAGTGTAATGATTAGAAGATCGGGTACAGTAGGAGGGAATATTTGTCTGGATACAAGATGTTACTGGTTTAATCAATCGGAGACATGGAGAGAATCTATAGATTGGTGCCATAAGTGCGATTGCGGAACTGAAGCAGATTGTAGAGTGATTCCAAATCAGAATACTCTTTGTGTAGCAACTTATCAGGCTGATTTAGCTCCAGTATTAATGTGTCTAGGGGCTGAAATCCACCTGATTAATAATGAAGGTAAAAGATCAATGAAATTAGAAGATTTTTTTGAATTGGATGGAATAAAAAGAAATGTTTTACGTCCTGGAGAATTGATTACTCATATAACCCTACCAAATGATTCTTTAGAGTGGAAAGGAGACTATCAGAAGCTACGACAGAGGGAATCGTGGGACTTCCCAGAAGCTGGAGTATCGGCACTCTGGAAAACTAATCCTAATAACTCCATAAAAGATCTAAGAATAGCGACAACTGGACTTGAGTCAATTCCAGCAATTCACAAAAAAGAAGTTGAAGAAATTCTCCCTACTTGGAAAGGTAAAGAATCTGTAAATGAATTGGCTGATGCGATTAGAAAGGCTGTTAAACCAGTACAAAATACTTGGTTTTCGCCAAATTACAGAAAAAAGATGGTCAAGGTATTAACAAAGAGAGCACTTGGAAACTTACTGGTGGAGTGATGGTAAAATTGGCATTCAGATCTTTTTTGGCGGCAATTTTGATTATTTTATCCATGGGAGTAAATATTGTTTCTGCACAGGATTTATGTCAGTGCTCTATGGAAATTATCTATCCTGGAGAAGATGATGAGTTGTTTGAGATATCTGATCAGGGAGGGGTGAATGTAGAATTCTTTTTTGATAATTCTGGATTGATTGATTTACAAGTTGAATTTGAATACGATTTTCCATTTGATGCGGAGTTTGATGCTCCGGAGACTGCAACTATTTCGGGAAATAGTAATGATACTTTCCAAATCAAAATATCGGATATAGATGTTGAAAATATCCTTGGCGGAACTAGTGAGAGTTTTTCTATCGAAGCTGAAATCGTTGGAAGGCAGGGAGTTCCAGATATGACTTCCGTAATTGGTGCTGGAGAAAAAAAGAATGATTCTGGTGGATTAATAATACCTGAGATATATAATTTAGAAGTTGAAATTTCGAATCCATTCGGACCTATTAATTCTGGTTCTAGTACAACATTAATTGTAACTGTGACGAATTTGGGTAATATACAAGATGGAGTTAAGGATTTGGAAATTTCGGATGATTGCCCACTAATGACAACTAAAGAATTACTAGCTGATTCTTTTGCACCTAGCATGGAACCAAAGTTCCTCTCAAGTGGATTAAGTTCTGATTCGCAAGATTTGGAAATTTCTGTTTCGGACAGTCACCCTAAAAGAAATTGTGATATTGAAGTAATGATTACTTCCAAAGCGTCTGCCGCTAAAGGAAATACTGTAATTTCTAGAGATGATGTGAGGGTATCAGTAGAGCCTGGATTGAAAGATGATGAAGACTCTAACAAAGATGATGATGATATTATTGTTGAAGAAGTAGTAAGTACAAGTTTACCAGCACCAAATATTATATTGATGATGTTTTCTTTTTTATTGGCATCATTTTTTCAAAAAAGATTGTCGAGAATTGAAAGTTGATTTTGTTGAGTTTTTATTGATTTTTTTCTTCTATCAATCATCAGGAACATATAACTGTGAATCATTGGTCGCAGCAACGCTATTGATGGGTTTAATCCATCAATCTAAGTTGGGTGAAAAGATGATTGAGGCTAAGGAAGAAGAAAAGCGCTTCAATAGAATAATAATGATTTCTTTAACTGTTACTTCTATATTATTACTAATATTACCAATGTTTTTTGTTGTGGGAAAATCTACCACATTTTCTGCTTATGAAGAAGAAGAAATATGGCAGGTATCTGATATGAGAGAAAGTTTGTCAGGCGAATGTGAGGGGCAATCAAATTCGGATTGCGAATTTTACTTTGTAGCAAATACGATGTCCACGCCGATGCTAGTGAATGACTGGAAGGACCCCCATAGGACACTATTGGCAATCATAGGTCCGGAAAAACCGATTGATGAAACTGAAGCTCAAGAAATTCACAAGTTTGTTACTGAGATGGGAGGGAAAGTTATTGTAGCTTCTGACAACACTAATGCAAATCTTCTAGCAAAGAAATTTGGAGTTACATTTTTTGATAAGCCTCTTCTGGATGAAAAACAACACTGGGTAGTAAATAGAGGAAATTCGGTAGATGTTTCTTGGTTGAATGTATGGAGTGCAACTTCTGTAGGTCAAGATATTGAGACGATGTCAACGGCAGCACTGATGCAAGGATGTTCTGATTTTCAAATTCAGAATAACAATCCAGTAGATTGTCGGATGCCTGTAATGTACAGATCTCCAACCGGATTAAAATTTGAGGATTTAGAAGAAGATATATCCAACAGGGAAGTTATGACTTTGGGTGCAGCTTCTGCATCTGCATTTATTGATATAGAGGGTGATGGAGACCCTACTAACCTCAATAATCCTGCCCCAGGTGACTTGAAGTTGATGATGAGATTTGACTATCCTGGAATAAAGGCGTTCGATCAAATATCTGATAATGTTCAAACGACTTTCTCAAATGATTATGGTGAATTAGAAGTTACTGGCAGTATTGTTTTTGTTTCTGACGAAGAAGTATTTTCTAATTTTCTTTGGGATATAGACTCTGCAGAAGAGCAAGGCCTTACAAAAGACTGTAGATCAATTGGGGAATATACTCTAAATAATTGTTGGACTAAAGAGATTTTGAATAATAATGAATGGGGAGGTAATGAACGTTTTTTTGAGGTCCTAATTCATGATATGATGGAATTTGATAATCTAAATTTATCAGCTCAAGTTAGACAAGGAGCTTTCGCTGGAGATAGGTCCAATTTCCAAGTAGTTTTTGATGAAAGTAGGCATGTTACTGGAGTAATGTCCGCTCCATTCGTAGAAACAATGGGAACCGTAGTTCTGCTAACTTCCAATGATTTTTTGAAGTGGCTAGTTGTACTAAATGTAGGCCTTCTACTACTAGTTGCCATGATGATTGTGCCTGAAAAAGAAAATTGGAGGCATGTTTTTGATTTGACTAAATTTAATCGTAGACCAAATCAAATGGAGCCTGAGAGTTACAGACAAAGAGTTCAGCAAGCTCTATTTTCTAAGATTAGAATACAGAATGATTTGACAAGAGATCAGATGGCAATGATGCCGCCACCAGAGATTCAAGCATTAATTGGAGACCCGAGGCTTGTGGAATTGGCTTATAGCCAAAGCCGCACGTACTCACCACAAGAGTTACGCCAGCTGATGCAAGCCATACGAAGATGGGGAAAAAATAATTGATAAAGGAGATGATGAAATATGAACGCAACAACACCAGCAGATGGAGCACAGGCCAAATCGTCAAGTGCTAGTGATAGTGCACTAGCCAAAAAGGCGGAAGCAGCAAGAGGAAGTAATAAGACGAATGAAGTTCTGACAGCCACAGGAGCTATGGGTAAGGCCATAAGTTCTGAAGTACAGAAAGTGATCATTGGTAAATCCCATGTAATTGATAATGTCATGGTAGATATACTATCTAATGGAAATCTACTTTTCGAGGATTTTCCAGGATTAGCAAAAACCCTGATGACTAATACATTCGCAGATGCTTTAGGTTGTGATTTCAAAAGAGTGCAATTCACTCCTGATTTGTTGCCGGCAGACATTACTGGGACGAATATTTATGATGCAAAGAAGGGAGAATTTTCATTCAAGCCTGGTCCGATTTTTTGTAATTTACTTCTATCTGACGAGATTAATAGAGCCCCTCCGAAGACTCAAGCTGCTCTTCTAGAAGCTATGCAGGAGAAGCAAGTTACTATCGGTGTTGTAACACACAAACTTCCTTCACCGTTCTTGACTATGGCTACACAAAATCCAGTTGAGCAAGAAGGAACATATCCACTACCAGAAGCACAGCTAGACAGATTTATGATGAAGATGATGGTTGGATATCCAGATAGGGCTGATGAAGATGAAATTCTACAAAGAAGAATTGCAAGAAAGAAGGACGAGGTAGATGTAAATACAATTACAGAGCCCAGTATTGTAGTAAAGATGCAAGAATCTTGTGAAGAAGTCTACGTCGATCCTGCAATTAGGATGTACATGGTTGAGATAGTGGCAAGAACTAGAGAAGATCCGAGAGTGCTTGTAGGATCATCGCCTAGAGGATCACAGGCATTGCTTAAGACTAGTAGAGCTGCTGCTGCTATGAGAGGTAGGGATTTTGTCACTCCTGATGATGTCAAATCGATAGCGGAGTTAGCTGTTGCGCATAGATTAATATTAAAGCCTGAGCATCAAATTAAAGGATTGGAGACTGGAAAAGTAATTCAGGAAATTTTGAGACAAGTTCCAGTACCTACTGTCTGAGGCTGCTAGGGGTAGCTGAAATGGCTTGGAGTCGTAAATCAGCGATGTTCGCTTCGCTGTCTATTGCGATGTATTTGCTTGGTTTAGTGCTTAGGAATCAACAACTAGTTACTGTAGCTGTTGTTCTACTTTCATTCTTGACATGGGCTGCACTTAGGACTGCTCATGGGGACGTTTCATCTTCTGGTAGAAGAATTGAAGATAATCAATTAGATGAGGGGGTGCAGCTACAAAATATAGTAGCCATGAGAAAGGTTTCAACTGCTCGAGTTTTTGAAGATGGAGAAATTGATGTAGTAGTTAGATTGCAAAATAGATCAAATATTGCTAAGGTTATAGAAGTTAGAGATAGAGTTCCTGAAGTAATGAGAATAAAAAAGGGGGCAAATTATGTTCTAATGGAAATTGGCCCTCAAAGAGAAACTGAAATTTCTTACACTATTGAAGCCCCCTTGAGAGGATTTTATACTATAGGTCCTGTATGTATTAGAGTTCAAGATGAATTCGGCCTATTTCATAACGAGAAAGAAATTCAGCTCTATGATGACTACCTAGTTTTTCCTAAGATGGAAGACATAAAGGATGCAATGATAAAAAGTAGAGTTCCTAAGATTTTTACGGGTGCTGTTGCAATTAGAAATCCCGGAGAAGGTTCTAACTTCTTCAACCTAAGAGAATATCTGCCTGGAGATCCTATGAGGAAAGTCAATTGGAAAGCTACAGCAAGACAAGATGGAAAAATGATGGTTAATGAATTCGAGAGAGATGCTGTAAGTGACGTTGTTTTAATTGTGGACAGTAGACAAGTTAGTGAGACGGGTCCAGTGAGTAGGAATTCTTTGGTTTTCAGCACTAGAGCGGCGGCTAGTCTATCTCAGTATTTTCTTTCCAGAAGGGATTCTGTGGGTTTGGTAGTATATGGTGATGAAATAGTTTCAGTAGATAGAGATACGGGTAAAAAACAGCTTTACATTCTCTTAACAAAACTTGCGGGTGCAATGGCTAAAGGAAACACTCCTTTGAAGATTGTAACAAATAGAATAATGCCGCACATAAATAGAGGAAGCCCAATAATAATTATGTCGCCACTGGAGGATGATCCTACCATAGTAGATGCAGTAAGGGATTTACGATCCAGAAGTTTTGAAGTTACAATACTCTCACCAAGCAGTCTAGAGTTTGAATTTGATGCAAGAAGGCTAGATAGAACTGGATATGAGGTTCTAAAAACTGAAAGGGATATTATGATTTCTGAATTGAGAGGCTTAGGTGCCTTTGTGATGGATTGGGAGCCAGATATGCTATTAACCACGGCATTGGCAGGAGCTAGGGGTTTTTGAGGTGATAAATTGAATGAAAAGAAGGCCCCGGTAGATACATCTCACCTATATGAAGGAAAGGTAGTTAGATCATCAGCTCCAAGCAGGAAAAAAGCTGCTGGAAACATAAAAAGAGATACTGAAATACCGATGGATGCTGTCCCAGAAGTATTCGTTCCTAGTTGGATTGAAACTATTTTCGGCGGCCCTGTAGTAACAAAAACGGAATTTCTGCCACCGGATAGAATGGTAACATCACTTCAAATTAGAGCTTCTTTGTCTCTACTAATTCTATGCTTTTTGACCTTCATGATTACCCCAGTCTCAGGAACTGTTTGGTTTTCGTTATCCAATATTTTAGGGATTACCTTCCTAGGTACAATTTTCCATTTGGGGCTGATATTAATTGGATTATTGGGAGGTTTTTATGGAGTCTTTCAACGAGATCAGCGGGCATTACTAGCTTCATACATAGCTCTGATGATTGTTACAATTAGATTTGCAGGTAGTAAAGTAGAATTCGGCCTTAGTTTCATGCCAGAAGGTGAGTTTTCTCAGAAGGTACTACTTATCCTATATGCAATAATTTTGGTGATGTATATTGAAATTTCGAGTGGGATAATTAGATTCTCTATGCTAGATACATCAATTAGGAAGGGGGAAGTATATGTGATGAATGTTAACAAAATTACAAACAGATATGGCAAGGCACTAACAGTCACACCTATAGTTGCTGGAATAGTTGCAAGTCTGACACTATTCATCAATCTAATTGTGCCCTTTTTTGTAGGAATAGTGGACCCAGTTTCAGCCAACAGATTGAGAGAAAGCGTAGAGTTAACAAGCGTTTATGGGGTTGCTCTTGGTACAATACTTGTATTTATTGTAATTGCAGCGATGTTCGCAATTAACTTACCTTTGAGAATACAGGAATATCTGGAAAATAGAAGTTAATTAAATTCTAAATCCACAATTACTGGAGCATGGTCTGAGACAATTAGTCCTCCTTCTCTCATCACCTCGGCTGAAACTAATAATTTTCGTGCGGCTTTATTTGCTAAGATATAATCAATTCTCCACCCTCTATCTCTTTCTCTGGCATTCCTAAAATTTGACCACCAAGTATAGGGTCCCTTCTTTTCGCCTAAATGGATTCTTAGTAAGTCATTCCAACCCGAATCTAGCATTCTAGTGAACCATTCTCTTTCATTCAATAGAAATCCAGAAGAATTCTTATTCCCCTTGGGGTCCCAAATATCATTCTCTGTGTGTGCAATGTTAAGATCGCCGCAGAGTAGAGTTGGTTCTTTTGACTCTAGATATTTTCTTGACCATGACATCAAGTCTTCAAGCCATTGATTCTTGTAATTCTGCCGCCCTAGTCTCGAAGATCCATTTGGGAGATAAATGTTGATGCAAGTCAATTTATTGTGTTTAGTAACCAATACTCTGCCCTCAGGATCTCTAACTAGGTCTAGTTCTGTGTCAATTCCACGCTCAATCTCTTTCATTCCTATTCGTGAGCAAGACATTACGCCAGAATATCCTTTTTTTTCAGCTGGATGCCAAATTACATCATATCCTTCAGGTTCTTTCCACTCTTTTGGCATCTGCTCTGGTAAAGCTCTGACTTCTTGAAACAACATTATATCTGCATCAATTCTTTCTATAAATTCATCAAGTCCTTTACGTACTGCAGCTCTGATTCCATTTAGATTCCAAGTTAAGATTCGCATGATATCACCGAGAAAAGTCTTTGACTTTCTCAACTAAATCCATTTTTGAAATTCGCCACATACCATAAGGTGTTAGAATTACAGAAATGAAAGTGACCGTGCCAATTAGAACTAATGTCACAGACAAATTCAAACTAACAGTGAGATAAAATGACCATGTGAGGAATGTAGAAAGTAAAAGTTGAGTGCCGGCTATAGTGAAAATACAAGCGCTAATTCCCCCTATTATTCCTATTACTAGATGTTCACCAAGCATCATTGATCCAATCCTCTTTATTGGCGCTCCAAGAACTCTAAGAGTCGCAATCTCTGAGTCTCTTTCTGATAGATTCATTAAAAGAGTGTTGAATAATACCACTACTGCGATAATTAGACCCAATGCTAGAATTGATCCAAAAATCGCTTGTTGTTGCTCTAAAATTGACTCAAAGCTACTAATTGTATCTTGTTTTTGAGAAATCCCAATTGATAATTCAGCAAGTTGATTATTCATTTCCACTCCTTCCGGGAGCTCTATTAGAACAGAAGTAGCCTCTAATCCAATTATTGGAGATAAGTCATGGCGATGAAAATATATAGTTCGTGAAATTTCACCTTGGGTAATACCTGAAATTTCAATTTGTTTTGAGATTGATCCGAACATTATTTTTTGGGTCTCTCCTATATTCCAGTCCAAAAAGAATTGTGTTCCTTCATCTATTAGTACTTGAGTTATTTCTGAGTCTTTACTTGGAATACTGCCCTCTTTCAAATTTACTCCATACATTGAGTTAGTTTCGGTAGAAATTTCATCTAAACCAATAGTAGTGATAAAGCGTGAGTCTCCTTCTATTGTTGCTGGGAATTGTAACATTAACTCATAGTTTGCTCCATTTCCATTAGCCCAATCTATTACTTCTTGTTCTCCTGATGGTGCAATATTTGCATTGATATCCCAATTCTGTCTATCTCTAACATTACCTACAATAGAATCTTCCATTGATTCCATCATCACCATAATAGATCCAAAAATCAACATTGAAAGTCCTACTGCGAAAAATGTGAAGAGTAACCTTACCGGTTTTCTTATACTTGATCTGATTGTAAGTCCAACTGTTGAAGGTAACATAGAAGTGAATCTCTGAATTCTTCTTGAAGAAATTCTAATCTCATGCTGACCACGGAGTATTTCCAATGGCTGAATCTTGGATGATTGAATTGCCGGGGAAATTCCAGAAAATAGTACTAACAAAATAGCTGTTGCTGAGATCTGAAAAACGATGGGTGTGATGTTAGCAGGTTCCAAAATGGGTATTCCAAGTAGGCCTTCATAGACACCAAGCATCGCTGGACCACCGATAGTAAGACCCAAAATAGAACCAAAAATACATCCAATAAATCCTATGAATAAAGGCATTAGAATATATCCGGGGATAATTACTCTGCGAGGAATTCCTAAAGTCCTAAGTATTGCAATCTCCCTAGCCTGAGATTGAACTAGTCTCTGTAGGCTGAGAAAGATAGTTATGCCTGCTACTATAGCTATCATGGCAGTAATAGGCACATATGTTTGCATTGCACCTTCTGCATCAAGTCTTAAAAGTTCCACTGAGGATACTTTTGATCTACTGTATGCACTAGAAGGATTATCGTCTTCAACGCCTAAAAGAGAATTAATTTTTTCTAATAGTGAAGAAAGTTGTTGGCCTTCGACTTCTTCAGTAGATTCTAAGTCATAATCAGGAGTTCCGTGAATATCAATAAGTAGTAAGTTTGCAACGCCAGAATCTAGATTAGCTAATTTCTCTAATCCCTCTGAGGTTAGATAACCAGTTGCTAATGTTCCTGGTTCAGCTGGAAATAATGATCCTTCTTCGGCAAAATAAAGATGATTTGAATGGAAGCCAATGCCTACAACATCGAATTCGATACTGCCAGATCCAGAACCGATAGTAATTGAATCGCCAATAGAAATATCCATCCCAGTAGCGACTCTTGAGTCAACAACAATCTCGTTATCATTACTGGCTTCGACTCCAGATGCCAATGGATGATTTGGAATCCAGACTCTATCTATATTTCCTTCATCAATTCCATGCCAAACAGAAGGAATAATGGAATCATTTCCTTCTGAATCTTTATGAAACATTATTCCTTCTCGTTTTAATCTAGGTTCACATTCTTTTAATTCTAAATCCGATTGATCTAAAAATAATTGATTTATTTTTTGACATAGGATTGATGATTCTTCTTCGCTCCACACCCCACTCGGATTTTCTATCCATATGTCTGGTAAATTTAGTCCATTTTCAGTATCTGCATATATGTCATCATACATCTGTGAAGCTGTATGAGCATAAGATGCGAAAGCTACTCCGCCGAATACTCCCACAGTAACCAGTAAAGTTACTGCAATTAGTCTAATTCTAGTTCTCATTAGACTACGAGCTAATCTCTTAGTAAGAAGTATGAACAAATTGTCTCACTCCACATTCGTATCGGAAATTACTTTTCCACTATCAATTCTAATTACTCTAGTAGCATATTCTATCAGAGATTCATCGTGTGTAACGAAAATGCATGTTATTTCTTCTGCCTCACACGCTTCTACTAGAACTTTCATTACCATTGAAGAAGTTGTAGAATCAAGGTTTCCAGTTAGTTCATCGCCGAGTAATAATTTAGGTTTTTTTGCTAGACTTCTAGCAATAGCTACTCTTTGTTGCTGACCGCCGCTGATTTCTGCTGGGAATCTATCAGCTTCAGCTTCAAGTCCTACGAGTTGCAATAATTTTTTTGCCCTATTTTCGTTTCTAACGTCGGCCAATTCTTGAATAAGAAGTATATTTTCCATTACCGTTAGGTCTTGGAGTAAGTTAAAAAATTGAAAAACATATCCTATATTTTCTCTTCTGAATGATGTCATGGATTCTGAATTATCATTGGGCACTGCTTTACCGGAGAAATTGTATTCTCCATTAGTAGGAGTATCTAGTGCTGAAAGGCAATTTAAGAGAGTAGATTTTCCAGAACCTGATGGCCCTAATAATATAACTCTCTCTCCAGTTTTTATTTCCAGATTTATTCCATCGAGAGCTTTGACTACCCCAGATGGCATTTCATAAAATCTTTCTATATTTTTCATATCAACTAGCAAGCTTGACATGCTATTGATGTGGAAGAGTGTATTTATTGAGATTTTCTATGAATTTTTGTCTATGCATCTGTCGCGCCTGAAAAGAAGGCCATAGAGTCTCGGAATAGTTCTTCCCTCCTGCGTTGCCTATTGTTTCTGATATGTATCCAAGTAAATGCAACAACTAATAGAATTAAAAACGGGAATAATGCTTCTGCATGGTACCTCTCCATGAATTCAATAATTCCCCTAGCAGTGTATGCCCAAGTGATTGAAGCTATTGATCCTCCCACCAAACAAGCTATCAGGACTCTTTCAAATCTCATCCTAGACACTAAGCCTAACATAGCTCCAACTAATACTCCACTGGCCATAAATGGAATCCAAACAAAAACAATTAGACCCCAAAAACCATATTTATCAATTCTTGATCGATTTTTTTGTGCTACAAACTCAACTGTTGAGAGAATATCTCCCATGAATGGATTTTGTAATAGAGCTCCAGAAATGCCGCCTCTCTTCGCCACCATTGCCTCTCCAGAAAGTTCTTCCGAACCTTGCTCAACCCTTCCTGCAACTGCCCTATCTGCCAGTGTTGAGCGTTCATTACGAGCGCTGACTACTAGGGTTCTTTTACCAATGTAATCTGATAAATCTGATTTTAATTGGTTCCTTAAATCTCCTTGGAGATTTTTGTATGTTGGTTTAAATAAGAAATATGCAAATCTTGAGACTGGTCTATAAATTACTCTAACAAAAACGGATTCCTCATCTGCCATAATTGCAGAACCATAATCTGCTACATCATGTTTTTTGAACCATCTTCTAATACTTTCTCCAAAAGCAACTTCCAAGTTTCCGAAGTTACCCATGCTACTAAAAAAATCTCTGTATTGTTCCAGAATTTCCAATTTTGTATAGTCAATATCATCTAAAGAAGTGATTTCTATGGATTCTCTTTTATTTTCAATTTGATTCAATTCTTCATTAATCCTAGTAGTTTTCAATTGTAGAGGCCTCATTTCTCCAAAAATAGCGAATTCGGATAGGATTTCTTTGATTATCCTGGCCTTAACGTCTACAGGGGTAACAATAGTTCTCCTAGTAGCCATATATGGCAAAAATACATCTACTGAAATAGCCCGATCTTGAACCTTCATTGATTCATAATCTGGCCTAATCTGTAGTCTTTGACTGGCCTTTTTTATTGTCTGCTCAATCAATCTATGCATTTGTTCTGAAGTTAGAACATCATCAGTCTCTCGGTGATATAATCTATGCATCAGTGGATATTGAACACATAAGAAAAATACAGACATTCCCAATGACACAAGGGCCATGAACCATGGAGGGACTTGGGCACTTCCACCAGTCAGCATAGCAGTCTCCCTTCCACCAACCCACTCAGCCCCCATCAAGACCCAACCCCAGGCCCCTAATTGTTGAAATGTCCAACAAGCTCGAGATTCTTCGTCAATTTTTTCCATTGTTTTGTAAGTTTCTTTTGCCCCCCATAGGGATGACTTTTCCTTTAATTCAACATGAATTATTATAGATTTATAATGAAAAACTGTAGGAGTATCTGAATTTATCTTACTGATACTTTCATTTAATGAAAGATTTGAAAGGTCGGAATTATCATTCGACCAGACATACAATTCGATTGAAACATCATATTCTCCTTGTCCCAAAATATCTCCATCTATTATTAGAGATAAATCTCCTTTGCCACTAGTAATTTCTATCATTTCAGAATCATTAGAAAATCTTACCATTAGTATGGATGCTGATTCGGGGGCATTTTGACTACTAATGTGTAAATTATAATCTTCATCTATCCAATTCTGAAACCATATTTGTTCGGACTTATCTACACATTCTGCTGGATCAAGAATTGTTCCCGAAGTTGCCTTATCTATTTTGATTGAATCTCCCATGAATATTCCAGATGATGCAAGTAATATTGTGCCAAAAAATACTGCACCTGCAGCTATGCCAAAAACTAGAGTATAATCATCAATCGTTCGAGGAAAAATAGTATTAACCAAGAATTTTTTATCTGGGTTAGTCCTTCTTTCGCGAATTCTGGCCAATTCTGAATCAATATTGTCTTGCTCTAAATCAGAAGCTAACTTCTTTAAATCATCCAAATTAACTTCCCCATCTTCATTAACATCTAGAATTTCTATAAGTGCTGAATCGGAATCTTCAGCAGACATGTTCCTAGGAGATAAAGAACTGCGTATATTTGTTACTAATAAATGCTAATAATTATGCTAAAAAATATCGATAAAATAGGTAAAAAATATTAAAAACGTTTTTTCATTTAGTGGTAATTTTAATGTCCTCCTACGTAGTAGGAGAAGTATGTCCAGTGGTAACCGGGTGTCATCTCCCCTCGCCCTATTGCTGATTACATTGATGATTTCTGCCCCTTTATCCGGCTGTACGGGAAATTTGGCGAATGAAGATAATGAAATTTCTCCTGGTGAGGATGCTGAAATTGAAAATAATATGGGTGATGAAGAAATTAAAAATGATTTAGAAGATTCCCTGGATAAATCTGAAATAGAAAACGGTAAAGAAGTAGGAGAAGATGAAAGACAGATTGATTTGGGAATCCCTGATTTAGATAATCCAATTCATGGATGGCAAGATTCGGAAAACATTGGAGAGGCACTTTTACGAAATAGGAAAGCAACCTATTTGCCAATGCAAGAATGGGAATTAATAACTGGAGAATCGCAGATAAGAGGATGGAATATCCTAGGTCACAGTTATCCAGTTCCTAGTAATTGGAAGAATAATTTAGCTGAAATTGGAATAGAATGTGTAAGTTTCTTTTCTCCTCAAGGATTTCACTGTAATGTTCCAAATTTATCCCCAAATATTCTATTGGAATATGGAGTAATAGGAGCATTCAAATTAGATTCGACCGATAAATTTGATTCTGAGACTGTGTCTATTATAAAAGGAGAAATAGAGACGAATGCGGTAAAGAATGGTGAATTATTTGCCGTTAATATTGTATTTTCGGGATCATTTGATGACCATTTATCTGAATTAGAAAATAGTTTTTTTCAAAATTTGGAATTTTTTTCGGGGCGATTTGCTTCAGTAGAAACCGATATTATGGGTTTTGAGTGGTTATCCAATCAGGAATTTGTCGAATGGATGGATTTGCAATTTCCCATTTCATTGGATAATGATGTTGGCGTCGATATTGTAAATGCCGATTGGGTAAGAGACTCTGCAAATATGGGTGGTCCATTGAATACTTTGACCGGATCAGGAGTGATAGTTGGAGTAATGGATTCTGGACTAGACAATGCTGTTACTTGTACGGATTTGGCTGACTGTAATACAAAAAATTCTGGAATTATGTCGGATTTCCAGGGAAGAATTGTGGGAGTCGAGAATTTTGTTCAATGTGGACAAACAGATGGTCCTTCTGATCCTGATGGGCATGGGACTCACGTTACTGGTACCGTACTAGGTGATGGTTCCAGCAGTACTGGAAGTTCTGATTATTCTGGAATGGCACCTGAAGCTATGTTGTACATGCAGTCAGTTTATTCTGTGTGTAATGCAAATAATAAATTAGCTACTCCTAATGACTACTCTAATATTTTCCAAACAGCATATGATAATGGGGCAAGAGTTCATACGAATTCATGGGGGGCAAATTATAATGATAATGAATATAGTAGCCTTTCACTACAAATAGATACGCATGCACATAACCTCGATGATTTGACTATTCTTTATGCAATGGGCAATGACGGATTAGATTCGAATGATGATGGTGAAGTAGATACGGGTTACATGAATACTCATGCAACTGCTAAGAATATTATTTCTGTAGGAGGGTCTGAAAACTATAGAGAAGGTACCATTGGGACAACTTGGTATGATTTTAAATTCAAGAGTGGAGCAATTAAATTCTCCGAACCTCCTATTTCTGGTGATAGTGTTATTGATGATATTGATGGAGTGATGGCTATTTCTAATAGAGGCCCCACTGGTGATGGAAGACTAAAGCCGGATATCTTGGCACCAGGTTCATTTGTAGCTTCAACTCTATCTTCTGAAGCGCCTTGCGATTGGGGAGTTCCTGGAAATCCTTCATACTGTTATTTGACTGGAACTTCCATGGCAACACCAATGGTGGCTGGTGGCGCAGCACTAATTTTGGAATATTTGAATAATCAGGGAATTACAGATCCATCCTCGGCACTAGTGAAAGCTATGTTAATTGCTGGAGCTGTTGATATGGAAGGGCAATATTCCTATGGAGGTTCAGATGGTGAGAACGCGGCTGTTGAATCAGCACCTAACGTGCATGAGGGATGGGGTAGAATGGACTTGCAAGGATCAGTTCAAACTGCGTTTACTGAAGGAATTAACATTACAACTGATGAAAGTCACTCACTCAAAATGGAAGTTCCCGTAGGGATTACAGAGTTCAAAATAGTACTAGCATGGAATGATCCTCCTAATTCCCCTGGAGCGCAAAAGCAACTAGTCAATAACTTAGATATTGCTCTAAGAGACCCTACAGGGGCATGGTATGATTATGTAAATGATGATGTAAATAATTTAGTGGGCATTACTGTAGAAGGTCCAGATCCCGGTGATTGGGAAGTTATCATCAATGGAACAAATGTTCCAATAACTCAAGAATACTTTTTGGCGTCTAGTAATGGATTAGCAATTGGTGATTCCAGAAATCCTGTTTCTGGACTATTAAATTCTGCTGGATTTCAATCTGGATCAATTTTTACTGAAACTACATTATCTGCTGGTCAGAATCATTTTTGCGCTATTTTCGATGATGCATCACTTCAGTGTTTGGGCGATAATAGTTATGGTCAGCTAGGAGATGGTTCCAACACAGATAGGTTGACGATGACAGAAGTATCGCTGGATAGTGGTAGAACTGCAGTTTCAGTAAGTTCAGGTAAATACCATACTTGTGCGATTTTAGATGATGCTAGTCTACAATGCTGGGGACGAAATAATAAAGGCCAGCTAGGTTTTGTAGGAGAAGTATCATCAAACATTCCAAATGAAGTAAATTTTGGCTCATTATATCCAGTACAGATTTCAGCTGGAGGAAGTCATAATTGTGTGATTTTGAACGATGCGAGCCTTCAATGTTGGGGGGATAATAGTAATGGGCAACTTGGAGATGGTACGGATGTGGATAAATCCACTCCAATTTCTGTGAATTTTGGGTTGAAAAAAGTTTTGGCAGTTTCAACTGGATCTAGTCATACTTGTGCCTTACTTGATGATAGGAGTTTGGAATGTTGGGGTAGTAATGAATTCGGGCAATTGGGAGATGGCTCTAACGTAGATGTATATGTTCCTTCAACAGTAGTACTGGGTGGCTCAGCAGTAGCAGTTTCTAGTGGAAATGGCCACACATGTTCATTACTTTCTGATAAAACTCTAAAATGCTGGGGAGATAATACGTATGGTCAACTTGGAGATGGGACGCAGGTTTCACAATGGTCTCCATTAGTAATCGAATCAGATATCTCTTCAATTGATTCGGGAAGTAATCATAACTGCTTAATAGATATTAATCAAATTCTAAAATGCTGGGGAAATAATAACATGGGCCAAGTAGGAGATGGCACTACTGGCATGACATTGTTACCTACAGAAATTAGTCTTGGGCCGGTAATTAATCCATTATCAATTTCATCTGGTGGATCAATATCCTGCGCAGTAACAAGTAACGATTTATTGAAATGTTGGGGAGAGATTAGTGCTGATTCAACTCCAGTAACTTCTCCAATAATGATGGATTTACCAAGGTGGACCTATATTAATTCGGCTGAGAGAGATTTAGATGGAGATTCTGAAATGAATATTTTCGATACTCATGTAGTAGGAGATTTGGATGGCGATGGTTTTGCTGACGGCGATGATTATGATGATGATAATCCTACAAAGGCAAAATATTGTCCCGTACCTACATATGGAAGATATGTTTGCCTTTCTCCGACTAAGGGATTTTATGTTGATACTCCTGGTACGGCACTCAAGAGTCCAGCCAGAGTTGGCCATTATGTTGCAGTAGATGGAGCATCTAGTGATACTCCATGTTCAGAAGGGACATATCAATCCCTTACAGGGCAGACTAGTTGTAATGATGCTAGAGCGGGATATTATGTTGAAAGTCCTCAGTCTGAATTTGATACGCCTTGCCCAGGTGGCACATACAATCCAGGAACTGGTTCAACTTCCGAATCGGATTGTAGAGGATCTGATCCAGGATATAATGTACCAATTTTGACTCATATCTCATTGGGATCATTTCACTCATGTTCTATTTTAGATGATGGTTCTGTTAGTTGTTGGGGTAGTAATGAATTCGGGCAATTGGGAGATGGTACTAGAGAAAACAAACACGTCCCTAATAAGGTCCTTCTTCCACTGGGCAAGAGAGTAGAATCACTTAGTTCAGGATCTTACCACAACTGTGCAATAATTGATGATGATACTCTGAGATGTTGGGGCAGTAATGAATTCGGGCAATTGGGAGATGGTACTACTATTGAAAGAACTAATCCGGTAATAATTTCTTTGGGAGTAGGTAAAACAGCTACATCTGTATCATCCGGAGAAGGCCACACATGTGCAATCATGGATGATAAAACGATAAAGTGTTGGGGGGATAATAGTAATGGGCAACTTGGAGATGGTACAAAAAGCAGTAGTTCTAGTCCAATTGCTATTAGTCTCGGAAGTCAAGATTTAGCTCTATCTATATCTTCTGGATCCTATCATACATGCGCATTAACGACAGATAGAGAAGTAAAATGTTGGGGAGATAATTATCATGGACAACTAGGACTAGGTGATAATGTAGATCGTTTATCCCCTAAATTAGTAAACTTACCTGTTAATGGAACTGTCATTTCGATTTCATCTGGATCATTTCATACGTGTGCTGCATTGAGCAATGCAGAAGTCTATTGCTGGGGATTCAATGCTTATGGACAACTTGGAGATTTTTCAACTAATAATAGTAATGTCCCGGTAAAAGCTAGATTGCTTGAAAATCAGATTCCTACTCAAGTCTCATCTGGAGTATTTCATACTTGTTCACTACTCGATGGAGGGGGAATAGCTTGCTGGGGAGATAATACGGTAGGTCAATTGGGAGATGGGACGTTAATTTCATCAACTATTCCAATTATTGCTGATTCTCCTGTAGATAGTTCGGCATTATCAATCTCTGTGGGACAAAGGCACTCATGTGCAATAATGGATGATGCTACTCTTTATTGCTGGGGATATAATGAATTCGGGCAATTGGGAGATGGAGTTACTGATAATCAAAATTCCCCCGTCAACATAGATTTAATGCACGGTTCGGCAGCACAAATTCAATGTTCTGCCGGAACATATCAGCCAAGTGCATCTCAAACATCATGTATACTAGCTGATAGAGGATATAGTGTCCCCTCAAATGGTGCATTGGATCAAACAGGGTGCTCCAGAGGATATTATGCAAACCTAAAAGGGCAAGCAACATGTTTTGAGGCATCACTAGGGCACTATGTAGATGAATTACTTGCAACTTCACAAAAGGCTTGCCCAGCTAATACCTCTACTGTAAATAGAGCGAGTGGGAATGTTGATTTATGTATTGATGATTTTGATGGTGATCTCATTCCTGATGCAACTGATTTAGACGATGATAATGATGGAGTTAGTGATAGATTCGATCTTTGGCCAATGGATCCAGAATTAGCTTTAGACGCAGATGGAGATGCCATTGCAGATAGCTTGGATCCAGACGATGATAATGATGGAGTCAATGATACAGAAGATTTGTTTCCGAATAATCAGGCAGAATGGGCTGATGAAGATAATGATGGCATTGGCGATAATTCTGATGATGATGATGATAACGATGGTAGAGTTGATTCGTTTGATAAGTTTCCAAATAATCCCCTGGAATGGTCTGATTTTGATGATGATGGCATAGGAGATAATGAAGATGATAATGATGATAACGATCAATTCTTAGATTCTGAAGATGCGTTTCCCAATGATGCAACAGAATGGTTAGATTCGGATTCAGACTCAATTGGCAATAATGCAGATGATGATGATGATGGAGATGGATTTACTGATGATATAGATCGTTTTCCACTACTTTCCTCTGAATGGTTTGACTCCGATGGAGATAGTTTTGGCGACAATATAGATATGTTTGATGAAGGTAGTTTAGTGGTTGATGGTATCACCTATAGATTAGCTGAAAATGATGTTAATTGGTGGATTGATTCTGATGGAGATGAAATTGGCGATATAAGTCAGATAGAATTGGATAAGGGTGAAATTGTAGGAGATCATTGCCCGGGCATTCCTGGAATAAATTACACAGAACCTCAGCTAAATCATGGAATTGTAGCAAAGGGTTGGTTGCTAGGATGCCCAAAGGATATTGAAGAAATAGAAGAAATAGAAGAAGAAATAGAAGAGCCGGGACTTGAAGCGGCCCTAATTAAAGATACAGATGGAGATGGTGAACCTGATGCTTATGATATTGATGATGATGGTGATGGTATTACGGACTGCATAATTACTGACAGAGATTGCGTACCTGAAGATAAATACCCCCTAGATGCCACAAGACCATTCAAGAATAATTCGTGGTCTATGATTTTGATTAGTGTTGGATTTATTTCATTGGCTATTTATCGATTAGTGGGTTGGCAACGTAGAAAAATTGCAAAACTAAAATCTAAAAGAATTAGGCTAGATTAGATTGGTGCAGGGGACAGGATTTGAACCTGCGAAGCACTACGCACTGGGACCTAAACCCAGCCCCTTTGACCACTCGGGTACCCCTGCTTGTTACTGCGGGAGTTATTTCACATCAATAAGGCAACTGATGATAGATTATTTCCCCATAGTGTATTAAAAGGCATACATAGCCGATAATATAGCGATTATGGCAAGAATAGGAATTGTTGGATTAGGTAACTGGGGAACTACTTTGGCCCACATATGGTGTAAAGATGGCCATAATGTCCTTGGATGGACAGTCGAAACTGAAGTATATGAGTCAATGATGACAACTAAAGAAAATAAAAAATATCTTCCTGGTTTTGTAATTCCTGAAATTGAAGTAACAATGGAAATTTCTGATATCACTAAAGAATGTGAAATATTGGTTTTAGCTTTACCTAGTAATGTCATTCTCGAAGTTTTTGATGAACTAATACATCATATTAGACCTTCACATTTGATTATTGACTTGGCAAAGGGACTGGCTAATAGACGAGGACATATGATGATTTCTAATGTTATTGAAGAGAGACTTAGAGAGAATGGTAAATCAAATTCTGTAGTAGTAATGACTGGCCCAACTATAGCACCTGAAGTGGCAAGAGGAGTACTTACTACGGCTTTGGTAGCCTGTCATGATCGTTCAGTTGCTGAGAGGGTTTCAGGAAGACTCTCAACTGATTCTTTAATTCTGAAGCCAACTGAAGATCCGGTTGGTGCTGAGCTTTGGGGCGCCTACAAAAATACGGTTGCATTGGCTTGTGGGATAGTTGACGGATTAAGAGATACAATTGGTGGAGATAATCTGAAGGCTGCATTGGTGGTTTCCGGATATAGTGAAGGTATTATCCTACTAGAAAAAATGGGTGCCAATCCCAATACAGCATTCGGGCCAGCTGGAATTGGTGATCTGTATGTTACAGCAACTAGTCCAAGAAGCAGGAATAGAACCCTAGGGCAAATGCTTGGAGAAGGCAAAGGTTTGGAACAGGCATTAGAAGAGATGCATATGGTTGCAGAGGGAGTAAGAGCTACACGGATGTTTTTCAAGAAATCACTAGAATTGGGGCATCATTCACCCTTTTTGTTGGCTTTGGATAGTTTATTAGCGGGAAAATTTGGGGCGGAAAAGGCTGTAAGAATGATGGTCGAATCATATAGCGACATAGGGGGAAAATAATGGCAATAAAAGATTTAAATGATTTTGAATTAAGATTACTAAAATGGATTTCCGCATCGGATTTTATCGAGGTTCCTTGGTCAACAAAAAGGGCTGCGGATGCTTTCAAAGTAACCGAAAAGGAAGTTTATGAAGCTCTATCTTCTCTAACAATTAAGGTGAAAGATAATATTCAGATATTCTATGAAGATGGGGAAATTCGAATAGTTGGTGAAGTTTAGTTTAAATTTCTATTTTCTAGAGAAGAATAGTAAGCCTTGAGGAAGAATTGTTTCCTTCCATAATTTCAGAAATGAAGTGAAAATAGAATCTGCATTACTATCGCCCTCTTCTGTGAATAAAGATCTGGCCGATATTGAAATAAAATCTATAATTAAAACTACTATGAAAATTATGATTAAATAGGCTATTACTTTATCATACTGTAAAAATTTTAGATACAAATTGATGTAATAGCCTATTCCACCAGCTCCAACTATTCCAATCACGGTACCATGCCTAACATTATATTCAAACATGAAAATTATTTGGGAAATTAGATCGTTGGCATTCTCTGGAATAACAATTCCCTTAGAGATTTCATATCTTGAAAGTCCCATAGATTTTCCTGCTTCCAGTGGAATGCTAGAAATTCCTTCTATAGATTCATATTGTAATTTTCCTAAATATCCTACAGTGTATATTGTCATTGCCAGAATTCCCGATATTGGTCCAAAACCTACCAAAATAACGAAGAATATTGCCCATATTATACTTGGTAAACTTCTTGCTGCTGCTAAGATAAAACGTACAATAAATGATATCCATCTTGGATTTAAATTTCTTGCAGCTAGTAGGGCCAAAGGTAGTGAAATTATGGAACCAAAAATTGTTGAGATAAAGGCGATTTTTAATGTTTCAATTATTCCTATCCAAGCAGTTGAGCATGTAAAGTCAAAAAGAGGATAAACTGTACATACAGGATATGCTTGTGGTTCAATTACGCTCCAATTTGGTGGCCAAAGAGATTCTGAAATAAAGATTGTTAGGTTATTCCAACTCCCTGAGAGTCTTCCCCAATCATCCACTAGATTATTTATTAAAAAAACTGATATTAGCAGACCTATAAATGAAAACCATATTACCGCATTGTCTCTAAAACTCATTTTTCTGCCTCCAGTAATATAGTTCTTGTTTCACTAATAAATGGATTTACACGTCCATCATCAATAACCAGTAAATGATCCGCCATTTCCTTTGCTCTAGATACATCATGTTCTACCACCAGTAATGCAGCTTTACTGGCCCTAACATAATCAAGGATCTCTCTAAGTACCATATTAATGGTTTTCTCATCTAATTCACTAAGAAATTCATCTGCCATTATCAAACTTGGTGATTGAGATAGTGTCCTAGCAATTGCTACTCTTCTTTGCTGGCCGCCAGAAAGTCTCCTTACTGGCTCATGAGTTTTTTCGGAAAGTCCCAATGAATTGATTGTTTTTAAGCTGTGATTTTTCTCTGCTTTACTTGAAAAGTAAGAATTAGAAAGTTTTTGATTTGTTTTTGCTCCCAGCAAAACATTATGTAAAACACTTGCATGTCTAACTAATCCTAATCTCTGAGGTATATATCCTACTTCGCCTCTTTGAATTTGAGATGGATTCCTACCACAAACCTGAATGTATCCTGAAATAGGCTTTACTAAACCGGCAATTGTTCTCAATAGTGTAGTTTTACCTATTCCAGAAGGCCCAGTAACTGCGACAACTTCACCTGGGAAAATCTCCATATTTGTTATTTCTACTAAAGGTTTGGACGAATTGAAACCAATTACCGTATCTTTTAGTTGAACTATTGGAGTCTTATTTTCATCTTCCATTATCATTAATCCCCCAGTAATTAATTTAGGGGGCCCTAAACCATTATATGGAATTGATGGCTTGCAAACTCAGGGTGACGGGTAGCTATTGGGTGATGAATTGATGATTGCTATTCAGTAGCTACCCGTCAAAAGTCTTAGTCTGTGATTTCATACTTTGTATCGTAGTATGTTGATATTCCTGGAACATGTTTGATAATCGAGGAATAACTTCCTAAGTGAGTTTGAGAATTCACTCTTTCGATACCAGGAGTATTCAGGACATTTTCCAAGATTTGGTCTCCACAAGTATTCATGTCAGAAGTTGAATCTACTTGGTGTGTAGCAAAATCATAACATCCAGTATACGTAGTTCCCATCATAGGATAATCTACTACATACATTTCATTATTCAATGACATTAGTGCATTTAGTATAGCAGTTCTAGTCTGAACATCTAGTAAATCGGGATTATACATAACCGGATGACTTGGTGCTTGTCCGAATGCTGGAAGAGCTACATATTGATCCATAGCTAAACACCAATCTTCATTCTCTGTAGTATCTTCATTATCACAGTAAGAGGCTACTGTGCTATCCTTGGCAAATGCAACATCTCCAGTTCCGTCTGATAGGCATTTGATTGCACCATCATATCCAGAGTAAGGAGTACCTGAATCTGGGATGGAT
>Ga0115011_10000082_pt1 | contig 93386 bp, 103 predicted proteins | sample TroAtlMetagenome_2_FD_88705 | JGI IMG/M metagenome (GOLD analysis project Ga0115011, IMG submission 88705) | Marine eukaryotic phytoplankton communities from Atlantic Ocean - Tropical Atlantic ANT8 Metagenome | ecosystem: Environmental > Aquatic > Marine > Oceanic | place: Tropical Atlantic... | reverse complement strand
TGCGCTAGGCGCGGTAGCTGATGCGCTAGAGCGGGTCTTCATTGAGGGAATTTGGGACTGGGTGGTTGGAGACATGAAGAAGCAGTACAAGAAAGGCAAGGCATTCTTTAAGCTCCATCCGGCAGATGACAACCTTTTCCCCCCTGCGCCACCAACATATATGCGGCCCCGTAGAAAAGGGGGAGAAACTAAACTCAAGGAGTTGTTCTATAATCAATTCCAGGCTATTGTTTGGCTGCCATTTTCAGATTTGGAAACCTTTGCTGACAAACAGCTTAATGATTTTCTTCAGAGTAAAAAGGCTATACTTTTCGACAAAAGGCTTTTGCAAGAAGATGCAAGCTACTCAATCGGCAACTCAACAACTTGGGATATTTTCCATGAGATGTCCTTGCGTCACCCTGGATGGATATACGGTGTGCGTCCTTATGGCAACAAGTTTGAGTACAGAATGTTCTTCGGCATACCCTCCCAAAGGTATTGGTCCCTTCCTTATGAAGGCGCCCTGATATCAAGACTAAATGATATAAGAGCGCTACTTGACGCGGACACAGTTAGCGATGAAGCCTACGAAAGGCTTTACGGAAAAGCCGATCTTGATTATCTAGATCGAATTGCTCCTAATGAAGGCGCTTCCGAAAAGAAGCGGAACTTTTTGAAAAAAGGGCGCCTCCAGAAGGAATACCTGACTGGTCTTGAAAACAGGTTTGTTCCCTTCCGCAGATATCACATAATTGACTCTAACACTGATATCGTTGCGAACAACATAACTTCGAGTGAGCATAACATTGTCAACTCTGTTGACGTGCAAATTTTCGACCCAATTAACAGTGCGCCATCTGCACCTATACGGACAATCAATGTTAAAGCGCACAAGAACATAGAGCCTAGTAAGTTGAAGACAGGAGTCCCGATCAGTTACCCTAACTGCAGAAGCTACCAAGCAGGAATTAGATACGGCATGGGTCAGCTGCTTCATACGATGAGGGAGATGTATAGAGGCGAAGTGCTAATACTTGGCAACCCCAGAATCAGGCCTTGGGACATAGCATTCCTTCAGGACAGCTACCATGATATGGCTGGACCTGTCGAGGTTGAAGCAGTAACGCATATGTTCTCTCATGAAACAGGGTTTTTGACTGAGATAAAGCCTAACGCAGTGGTCATAGGTAATGAAATATCTTCATGGCCAATATTAGAGGCACTAAAGATATTCCTACTGGCATACCGGGACAATATCGACGGCAAGGGTTCACTAGATCTTTATAGTGACGATGATTTGAAGACTATCGTTGGGGACAATCCGCGTGCAGAAAAGATATTGAACAAAATTCTTGAGAGGGCTGGGCTGCCAGATGCAGACGAACTAGAGCCTTTCTTCGATGAAAACGAAGAAAATCGAAAGCTTTGGGAAAAGACTGTTAAAGAGAAATACTTGAGGCTTTTCGGTGAAAATGGTTTTGACTTGTCGCTTGTGTTCCCGCTCCCCGAGCCATCAGGGGGTGGCTTTGACATTACAAGCTCTGATGGTCTTACAAGTGATTCTGCAAGAGAAAATGCCTATGGCGCTTTTTGGGGACTTGCGCTTGGCGGGACCGCCTTTGGAGTTACACGAAAGTTTCGGCCTAGCTGGACCAGCAAAGCGGCTCCTCTCGCTGGATTGGCAGGATTTTTTATGGGACGTGACGGCGATATGATTCCGTCCAACAAAACTGAGGGCAATTCAATCGCTTGGTATGTCGGAGGCTCATCCTTGTTCTCAAAGATGACAGAGGAGGAGACAGTAATCGTGGTGCCGCTCAAAAAGGGCGGCAAGCCCATCGTTTCGGGACTTGATGTTGCCGATCCGCTAATGGAATGGAGAAATGCAATGGGGAACATCACAAATGTTTTCGCCGATACACTTGAAGGCTCAAATGACCTTTATGACGAGTACATGTCTTTCGGAGACCATATCTGGCGATTTGCGAATAACTGGAACGCTATAAGCGCCAATAAAATCGATGAAGGGATTCGAAGGTAATGGGAAAGACTAACAGAAGGGGTGTCGCTGCAAGGCAAAGGGCAGGTTTCGAAGCTAGAAATTTAAGCCAGCCTTACAGCGAAAATCGAATTCTTGGAGAAATCGTTGGAGTCTCCGGGCTCGGCGATGTCGATTCATCCGAAAGCACAGGTATTAAATATACTGTAAAAATTAAAAACTTCGGCACAGGAGAGATCTGGTCTTCAGATCCTGTGTCCGTAATTTACTCTCTTAAGGGTGCTGGCAACCTTATTGGCAGCACAGTGGTGGTGACTTACCTGGGGGGCACTTTTCAGGACATGAAAAGGGGGCGAGCGAATCTCGTAGCCCATGGAAGTCTAGAGGAAAGCTTTGAGCATCCAGATGTAAGCTCTCCGGTAAGTGTCGGAGGCTTCCACGGTTGTGGCCTAAGTAAAGAGTCTCATCGCGTCTTTGCAGGGCGCACACCTGGCATCACTGGAGAAACCAAATGAATGACTTCCTGCCGAATAAAGCTCCGATGTCTTCCTCTGTCTGCATCAAGTCGAAATTCAACCCCTTTCATCTCTCGTACATAAAAGTAGAGAAGAAAGCAGTTATCCTTGCAGGCGATAATTTCAACTTTATCCAAGCAACTCCAGACGGGGTAAATATACAAGCGGGTGTGGGTAAGCCAATCTGTATCCAAACAATGGGCCACTCTGGCCCATTCCACAGAAAGACGCCCTGGCCACTCACCTTGCTGCCTGGTCCCATATCGATGCCGGTTGACATACCTGAGCCTCCATATGTTAACCTTCTCCCAGAACTTCCCGGCTTTTTACGGATTGCAAAAAGCCTTGCTTTAGCTTAGAGGCTGTCGAGCCACATTCTTTCATATGGCTCGATATTTATTTGTAAACTATGGTAGCTTATTGAAAATAAAGCCGTAATCAATGTTATCTTTACTTTCAAGAGAGAAGAGCGAGCATGAATATTACTGAGTTTTCAAAAGATTTTTTGTGGACTGCTGATGGGGATTTATTTCTTGATCCAGCTAATATTGGCAGCCCAGCTGTTGCAGACAAAACTAGAGACGAGGTATTGACATCCAATATAATGAAAAGGCTCAATAGCACTAGCGGTGATTGGGCTGATAACGTTGAGATTGGTGCGAACCTTATCGATTTCGTCGGTTTGCCGAACACAATTGAAACTGCTTCGCTTATAAGAAGCAGGATTATAGGAGTGCTGACTCAGGATAATCTGATCAGAGGCAGAGACCTAAGGGTAGAGACATTCCCCATTGAACCGAACTTACTTCTGATTGCGGTATATGCTAAGTCACTTACAGCATCCGGCTCTGTAACAGTTGGCTTTACTTTCGATATTAGAGACAACAAAATGGTTCCTAGAATTATTAACGTATAGGATTAATTGTGGCTAAGCTACCGAATTTGAAAAGCGATGTTAAGGTAAGAGGTGATCTTAGAGTTCAGCTTGAGCAAAACGCTGGTATAACCCATTGGGGGTCTGATTCTACTGCCAGAATATTTGCTGATGTGCTATCTCGTGAACTCGCAGCCAATAAGGCTGAATACTCAAGGGCGTTTGAGGGCCTTCAGCTCTCTTCCGCCACGGGTGCCGATTTGGACCAGGCTGCCTTCCAGACTAGCGGCTTGGTAAGAAAAGCCGCCTCTGCTGCAAGGGCCACAACTCAAGATAAGAATTTTTATTTTTATGTCCAAAATCAGCCATATTCAGATACCCCCACTGCAACTTTTGGCGATATAAATGGAGGTCAAGACATACTAGTACCAGCTGGTACTATAGTTATGGCTAAAAAAAGCTCCAATGAGTCAGATTCAGTAAGTTACCGTGTTGATGCAGACGTTGTCCTCCCCGCAGACAAGGCTTTCGCTTATGCTGGGGTTGCGGCCATGACCATAGGCGCAAAAATGAACTGCTCTTCGAATTCCCTCAGGTTCCACGAATTTTCAAGTTATGCTGACTCGGGGTTCAATGCCTTAAAGTGCAATAATCGACATCCAATCCTTTCTGGCACAGACACTGAGTCTGATGAATCTTTAAGGTTCCGTGCTACTCAGTATATACCAAGCATAGTCCAGAGCAATACCGCAGCCCTCAAGCTGCGTAGCCTAAGCATACCCGGCATCGAGGAGTTAGTGATTATCAACGGTTATTTCGGAATAGGGACAGTTGCCGTTGTCGCATTGGGCCTCGAAAGTGAAGTAACTCCTGGGCTTACAAGGAAATTGCAAAAAATTGCTAGATCCATGAATGCGCCTGGGCTTGATATAAAAGTAATTCCAGGTGTTAGGGTCTATTTCGATTTTGATTTAAGGATTCTGACACAAAGGGCTTTGTCGCCTCCTGAAGCTGCAGTAGTCAGAACAGTAGCATCAAATGCCCTTGTTCTAAAGTTGAAGGAGTTCGAGATAGCTCAGAGCTTGGACTTTGACGGAATTGCTGCAGCAGTAAAAAAATCTCACCCTCTGATAATGGGCATTGTAGGTCGCAATTCAAACTCAGGCAGCCATAAGAACTCCAGCTTTGAGAATATTTACGTGAGAAAAAAATGGGCCAACTCCCAAGGCTCTGTAGAGAGGCAACGAATAGTGTCGAATACCTTCACCCTAAAGGAAGAAGAAATTGCCACTATCGGAAGTATAAACATTAACATCACGACCCGTGCATAGATGTCTTTTTTCACACAAAAGTTTGCAAATAATTTCCCGCTCTGGTCAGCAGTAAGGTCGGATCCCTCTTCTTTTGGGCATAGGCTTTTAAAGCCATATGCAGAGATACTTGAGAATAAGTATGCAGACAGCGTGAGGCTGAGGGCCCAGAACAATGTTCTTTCACTTGGCTCTGCAGTGTATGATCTCCCATTTGTTTATTATGTGGAATTGAGTCGCTTTGGTATTTCGCTTTTCCCTGACAGAAATCTGTCACTTTCTCCAAACTTCCCTATCGTACAGTATGAGGTTGATGGCGCAACCTTAGGAGTCGAAAGAGCTGCAAGTTGGGCCGATTTTTACTCTCATTCAACCACTGGAGAGCTAGAGTATAAGGAGTCTGCCAAAATCAGCCGAATAAACATCTGGTGCAGCGATCAAGGCGAGGCGGGCAGCTACGGGCAGTTGGCCAATGGGGGCGACCCAACCGGCCTGAACGACGCGCTTCCATTTCGGCTGGCTGGATCTGACCCATCATACACTATAGGGGTCTCTGTGCAGGGCAGCACTCACTACAAAATAGAAGGCAATGAAGAGGATGCTGCCGATGGGCCCTTTCTGGGTAGGTGGGTGGTCGTGGTCCGAGGTAAAGATGAAAATAATCATCCAATTGAGTCTGAAGTGCCTGTGCTGGATGATGGCTTTTACACAACGGACAAGAAATTCGCTTCTGTTGAAAAGATTAGGGTTGGCGGAGTGGAAAAACCTGCCGTTGAGTATGATGGGTTTAATGGCGTTGTACGACTTCAGGTTACCGATGCAAACCACGAAAGAAAGACTTGTCCATTTCTTACTGCCCATGTCCCGGAAAATCAATCGCAAGCAGATGTTCTGAGAGACTTGGAGAGCCCACTGGTGTTCGGGATTTCAGAAGAAGATGGCATAAGCGGATCTTACCTTGACTCATATTTCAAACCCTACGCCCTTGGCATTCAGTACAGGAGAAACAATTTCGAGCTAGATTTGGAGGACGAAGAGAGCGAACTCATAGCTTCCCAATATCTCCTGGATCAGTTTGACACTCCTTATCGGGCAGTTGATTTCGCTTTTAATCTTTGGGATTGCAAAATCTACATACTCGATGACATTGGCAGGATACATGTTCACGAAGCTTCCTTGACGCCATTTGACCCATGGTCATTACCACGAACAAAACAGATCGGCGTTGAAGTAAAACCTTTGGCTCGCAGGGCAGTTTACGGTGAAGCTATGCCATGCTGGACATGGCATAGGATTATAAGAAACCCTATCTATAGCGTTGCCGTTCTTCGCGAAAGCCCAAAGGCCCGTCGACAGCTTGATGACCTCTCTAACTTCCTAGAAGCTGGAGGAGAGTACCTGCAGGGTGATGGTAGCTGGAGCAGTTCGAAGCATTTGTTTTATGGTGATCTTGATTCTGATGGCCTGCCCGAAAAAGGCTGGACAGACAAGAAATTTACAATCGATTTCCCCGCTGTAGGCGACGGAGAGGATCCGCATGACGTACTTGGGCAGTGGAACTTTTACGTAGAGACCACATACATGGACAAGACTCGAATACAGAGTAAAGCACTCGAAGTGCTTCATGATGATGGGATAATAGATGATGCTGAATACTGGAGAAGGAAGGAGGTTCTCGTAGATACGGGTGAGCCCTCCGAAGTTCTGAGGGCATCTACAGCTGTAATGGTCGACTACTCAAGAGCTGAAAAGACTTATGGCACCGCTGAAGCGCCAGTAGCTGAAGGCTCTAGCGGGATCTACATTGATGCACTTGAAAATCTTGTCTGCTGCATAAAAGATTTTCAAATTATAAAGTTCAGGTCAGTCAGCCACAAGTGGATGCCTGATGCACGAGCAAACGCTATTTTGCTAAGAGAAAATTACAATGAAATTTTCATAACGCAAGACGGCATGACAACGCGCGTTGAGATGGCTGGAGGCTGAAATGACAGGTAATAAATTGTTGCCATCTAGCTGGCTTGACGAGCTTGCTATAAGGCAAGGGCTCTTTAGGTTCTCCAATGAAGGCCACCAGGCTTTTAGGCGCAGGGTGATGGCTCACCTCAGAAGTTTTCCAAAGCCAACGGAAAAAAGTTTTATGGAAACTCTTTCGATGAATGTGGGCCTAGCGCCGGTCCCTTTGCTAAACATTCACTTGAAAGAGGTGTGGAACGATATCACCAATGAGATCAACACGTTGGCTCCAGATCCTTATATAAGCATAAGTGCTACTCGCATCAAAATTTGGAGTGATCTCGAAAACGATGCTCTCGCATTAGATCTCTCTTTCCTGGAAAAAGAAAACGGAAGATTTCTGTCTGATATTTTTTCTGCTTTAGAAAGTCTGGACTTTATTACTGTGGAGTATCTTTGCGATACTTCTGTTTGGGGAACCAGGGATTCAAGGAATTTGCGTTACGGAGATTCAAGGGAGTTGGTACTTAATGAGCCCCTGGATGCTGCCACTGCAAACCGACTTGATCACAACTATATCGAAGAAGTCTCATTTATCAATGAGTTTTCATACTCAAGGGAGCTTCCTGATACAGACCCAACCGATTTGGTTCAAGATGGTGACTATCATATCGACTATCGCAATGGCATTGTTTTTAGTGTTACCCCAGGGCCTGGAAATTGCACCTATACCCGAAGGGTTTTCCCCTTCTGCCTATACTGGGATCCTGTGAGGGCCTACCCGCTATATGACGAAGATGCAAACAATTTGATTTACGATCTCTCTATCGGGGATGATGGCAAAGCCCAGAGAAATGTCCTTAACTCAAGCGGGGCGGACTTAGTGAACGAAATATTACAAATACATCCTTTGCAGTGGGGTGAGTGATGGTTACGAAAGTTGTAGATCACCTAAAACTCGAAAACATAGTTTCTCCACAATACATAAGCCTCTCTCTGACTGGTTCGTTTTGTGATCACCCTTTCCAGCAGCCGCATGAAGAAATACGCTTCAAAAGCTCAGGCTGGGAATGGGATAAACGCAAAGTGGAGGATCATACAGTTGACTCGACCAGATACACCTGGAAGCTAGGGGGTCATCGCTATGGCTTGCGCGATGGCACGAAGCGCCATCATTGGCAGTCGGGAGCAATCTCTGGTCTTGGCCTGACTGGCCTTTCCTCAAAGAAGTACCCAGACGAAACCTCAAGTTGGACCCCACTAGTTGAGCCTGGCTTGTACTCAACACTTTTCAAGGAAAGGACTCTTTTCTCAGATTTCTCGGTAGCCGAGACTTTATCTGAGCATCTTTTCGACAGCAAGGTCAGCTCTCATGAGCTGCACCCTAGTTGCCTTTTGGATAGTTTGACTATAACGCTTTACAAGAGGGGTAAGGATTTTGTAAATTGGCCATTTCAAAAGTATCTTTATACAAATTTATTCAGCGGGAAGATCCAGGAAGATCTTGCTGAAATGCAAGTGGACGAAAATCCTGATAGTTCAAAATCTATTCCAGATAGTGCTATCTGGGATAATCTCTCAGACAGGCTTTGTGAATTTATTGTAGATTCGCGAACCTACGGCAAGAAGGTCGTCTATCTTAACCGAGACGCGTCAGTTAAGGTTGGAGATTTTTCTGCCGAAGAGATTCCTAGTTGTCAGGAACTCGAAGCAGGCTGCCAGTTTTTCGGCAATGGAAATCAAACTGGCAGAGACTGCTTTTCAGAATTCTTCCCGCTCGCAAAAAATAGTGTGAGAATTTTTATTTGTAATAATGGTCTTGTCGAGGAGTGGAAAGAAGTGGAAACCCTTAATTTTTCTACAGAAAATGAAAAGCATTTTTCAGTTGATCACGATTTGGGGATTATAACCCTTGGGGGTTATAAGGCTCCTGACTTGCATTTGCAAAGAGAAATTGGTCCTGAAGATTCAAGAATCGCATGCTTCATAGATGACGAAGCGTTTTCAAGTTATCCGGCTAGCGGAATTATCACAATAAATAGTGAAAAAATTCTTTATTACGGCAAGGGCAGAAACTCGTTTTTGGGTTGTGTTCGCGGGTACAACAACACTGTCGCGCAAAAACACCCACATGGTAGTAAAGTTAGCGACACCAGAAAGGGGCGGGGCGTTCCAAGTAGAGCGAAAATATACGGAAGCTACACTGCTGTCCCTCGTGCTGAATACGAGATTCTTCCCCATGGAGTGAGAACAGCAAACAGGGCGCCCTTTCTAGACTTGAAAGCAATAAAGAATGCAGTAACCAACAACATTCTGCAAATCTCGCCTACTGAGCTTCATGTAGCGAGTATAACCCTTGACATAGACGCTGCAGTTATATCCAGGGGCAATCTCTGGGGGCCACAGTACTACGGCAGCGACTACTCCCGATTAACCGCTACGGTGTCCAATTCGCATGGCGATCCCGTAGAGGGTGTTGATGCTACAATAGTTTTAACTACAAATTCTGGAACATTGAACGGTAGTTTTCGTGAATATACCGCACTTTCAAATAGTGCCGGTGAGATTTACAGCTACTTCAACGCTCCATATGATTGGGATTCAATCAAAAAAGATGTTACGAGGATAATACACGAAAACGGAAACACGACTTTGGTGATACCGAAGATACCTAGCGGTGTCCTTCCTGAAGAAGTTACTGTTTATCAATCGCTTAAAATTGACAAAACGCTGGGCACGGTAGGTGAAAAAATGCGCGTACTTGAAGTGTCCAACTCTTTGGAATCGTATACGCTCTTTGGCTCTAGTGCCCTGCTGGCTAAGGCGAATATTATTGTTGAGTCTGTCTATCCAGATCCTGCTTCGCAGTGGAAGTCGGCACAAACTACTGACATGCAGAGCCCCTTCCATCATTTGACTGGCCCAGACGCATCAGATCGATGTCCAGGTTCTGCGAATAGCAATTATGGCAATGCTATTGCGTCCGTACTATTTAAAAACAACCAAACAGATGAGTACCTCTGGGTCCACCGCAAAATCTGGGATGCCTTTACTGTGTATGAAGACGCTGCTGCAGTAGGGACTTGTTTCGTTTTCGGCTCTTTAATTCCTGAGGCAATTCTTGAGAATTGCTCTGTAGTCGCCTGCTGGGCCATAGAGAGGGATGCAGAAATATGGAATACTAGCTTTGCAGAGGGCTTGGATGTTTTGCTTTATGAGTGGAACTCAGAGGTTGTACATCCCATTAGTGGTAGTTTGGGTGCTTATGCACCAGTTAAGCCAGATTCCGTCACCCCAGAGAGCCTTGAGTTTGCCGGCAAGCTCCTTCCAATGCCTGCACCAAATTCTGATTTCGAAGAAATCGACAATATCCTCGGCGGGTACAACGTGGTCTGTCCTTCAATGGTGGAGTTCTATGCAAAATGCAAGGATCCAGTTTCAGGAAAAATTTTAAGATCAAACAAAATTCGTCTTAAGCTTACATTGCCACCCTATCTTGACGGAGTTGACAAAACAGGTGTTCTGCCCATACCTTATGGTATGGGATTTATTAAAGAAGAGCACAATGTGGCTTCAGATTTAAATATCAAGCAAGTGGGCACTGGGATTGGTGGAGCCAATTTTCTAACCATTAACCCATCTACAGATATTGTAAGCTCTTTCAGCTTACAGCTTGACCAACTTGAAGAGTAAAGTAATGGCAGATAAATTAAAACAGCTAGTCAGTGTTTTCGTAAACTTTGTAGATGGAGAGCGTCCATCAGCAGCGAAGTTCAATGCTTTGAGTTCTCAGTCAAGAAGAGCGTTGGAGGGCATTGAGTACGCTATAGGCGATATCCAGAATCAGTCTTGGCCACAGAATTCCCCTCTCCTCAGCATACCCTATGGGACGAGATGGATTCAGCCAGAACTGAATGGTGTTGCAAATCCTGATCTGCCCATTTCCGTTGTTGGGACGTCCTTTCTTGGAAGGCCGCTAGATATAGTAAACCTGTCCAGGCTGATTGGTCCTGCAAGCAATATCAATCCTCAAGTCCTTACAGATGGCGCCCAAGAAATTCAGGAGAGCTTAACTTCTGCCGATGCATGGGGCTCCTCTGGTGCTGGCTTAAACCAGTACGCACTTAGATATCCGCCCCTTTTCCATGACTCTATCCCTGACGGTCAAAATGGTGCACCTGTATTCAACGACCCGTCTGGCAACAACACCTTCTCCAGCTACAAGACCAGCCCTACACAGCTTTCTTCTCCTGGGGATTACCATGTCAGCCGTGACGGCCTAGTCACAACGTATATCCCAATACCAACAGCCGCTGAAGTGACCTGCACTTATAAGACTGACTCATTGCTTTGGGGCGGTGGGCCGAATTACTTAGGGTCGACTTTTAATGTGATTCCTGACCCGAATCAGATACTGGCAGGTGAAGGCATTTCCGTTGTTGGGCCTGATGCAAATGGTGCTTACTCTCTGACACTGCCGACAGTCTCTTCCTCCCAGAAGAATCATGACGCCACGTCAGTTGATCTGGATGCTGCTGACCATAATTATGGAAAGCAGCTTTTTCTCCCGACCTGGATGACCGGGGAAGATGCTGCTGGTGCCCCCTTTTACACCCCCGGCGATACCCTCCCTCAGGGATGCATATACCTCAAGTGCGTATCTACTAACGAGATCTATAGCGATGCGACTTATATCTACAATAGCCCTTCTACGCTTAAGGTTACTGGTATAGATCTCGGTGAAAATGGCTGCAACCTTTCATATTGCTTAATAACTGTGGGCACAGATATTACTACATCAATAGATGATCTTCGTCGAAAGCAATTTCAGCATTCGCATGATCGAAGATTTGGTGAGCCTTTCATCCATATCAGCAGTATTGTTGGGCAGCTAGAGCAAGGGGACAGCCCAGAAGGATTTGGTAACGCGCTCACACCATGGAGCGGACCATATCTGCCGTCATCTATACCCGGGAACTACTTCCCGCAGTATTTACACAAAGATGGATTTCGTTTTGATGAGGCTCGTGGCCTGAATACAAATAATGCTCCAGGCATTACTTCAGCAGGGGAAAGCAAGAACTGCCTGCGAGGCAACCTCGTCTTAGGTGTGAGAAACTATATCGAGGATTTAGATTCTGATGGCCTAACGACTACCGGAAAGATACATACTAACTTTGGTATAGATGCTGATGGAAATCAAAGAACATCAAATGATCCTGGTAGCCATGGCGTGGTTGTCGATGGTGAAGGGGTTTACACACAGCAGGCAGGCGAGAGCTTTCACATCTCTTTTGGTGGTATACCTGCGCACCACAATCACTCTGTTGGAGCTGGACCGGATGGTGACGAGTATGGCCATCACACGAGGATTAGGTCCGATGGTTTTGAATGGGACAAGCTAAATTCTTACGCTCCTCAGATTTATAGAAACCACTGGACAGAGCTTTGCGTGGAAAGCCAGGGCGGATTTGCTAATGGACCTTCCCTTATCCAGTCAGCATTTGTTGAAACACAAAGAGAAGCTTACTGGGCTTACGCCGAAGAGGGCGTTGGAAATTATTTGGGATCTTGGAGCGATCCTCACGCTTGGGGTTTCGATGGCGCGGTTGACCCCTTAAATATAAGGCATGAGCTTAAAAAAGAGCGGGCGTCTCCGCTCGGCCTTGGCTTTTACTCGGTTGGAAAAATTGTCTTAGATAATGCAAATTTTGGTGGCGGCTCTAATATAGGCAGTGGAACTATTGACGGCATCCACATCCAATCTGGAGGTGGAGTCCATGTTCAGACTCTTGGCGAGAATGCAGGTGAGTTTACTGTTAATGCAAAAGGTGTAAAAATTGCCACTTCTGAGGGAGACACCTTCATACACTCTAAGCCTGGCGCCTCTTCTGGGCGAAGTGTTTTCTCAGGAAAATTTCTTGGCTTAGCTTTTGATTCTCAAGGTTTCGGTGACGATGGTGGCTGGGTAAGTAACTACCAGGTATTCAAAGATCCTCTAAACATTGTTTCGGGCACTGTTCCCGGAGATCTTGGGCGTGGATTAATAAATATCCACGCTACTAGCTCTGGCGATAATCTCGGCAAGATATTGCTAACGAATAATGCTGGCCAACCTGGCTTCAACCCTAAGGCTTGGGCTACTTCTAGCTCGCACCAAAATGCAGCTCCTGGCCCCCCAGCTGCTGGCGTCTCCCATACATTCCCAATCTCTTTGCAATGTGCAGTGAAAGTAGATGGTTCAAATACAGGTCTGGGGCTCTGGGACTCTTTTACAGATCTTCCGCCTGGTAAGAATTGCGAAAATATAGACTGGGTAAATGTTCCTACGTTGCAAACAGCAGGAACCCCCAACGATGTGAGACAAGCTTCCCATAGATACCCTAGAAGTGCAATGCTTTGGGTAAAAAGAGATATCGAAAATACTGGAGCTGGGCGATGGGATTACGTAAGCGTACTTGAAGATAGCTCTAACAACTGGGACGCGCCCGCTTGGACTTTAAATGGTTCTGGAGCAATAAGCGGTTGGCAGCAGCAAAGAGGCCACAGCTTGCTTTTGTCAGATACTACTAGGCAAAAATTAGGGCACGCTCACTATGCTTGGATGACCTTTAAATGCCGTCCTGATGCAGGCGAGTATGGAACGCTAGGTGTAATTAGATCTGGCATGGTCCGCAATACAGTCGGGAATCCTCAAGGCGGTGGCCCCTCCCTTTATGATTTGGGTAATGATCAAGGTGATGGACCTCCAAATGAGCCTCATCAGGACCAAGAAACTGGTGAATGGGTGGGTGCTTGGTCTGGACCAGCCCATTTCGGTCCAGGGGGCCAAGCGGCTATACATTACTATCACAACGAACATATTTTTCAGAGAATAGATATCGCTGGCTTAGAGGGAATAGGCGTAGATTTTACAGAAAACAACACCTCTGCAAATAATGACGCCCTAGCCGGTCAAGCTCTTGCTGTATACAATATACAATATGCAGATAACGATGTAGATGATTCAATTCCCTCAATATTCGGTGATGGCTACATCCAATATGTAAGTGGTGGCGCTGACTATGGTGAAGCCTTACTGATTGGCGATATTAACGAGTGGCCTGAAGATACTCACGGCCACATCAATCTCGACATCCCTGAAGGATATATAGTCTGGGTTAGAGAAGGTAAAGTTTGGAGAAATGGTTCTGGAACTCCGATGGTGGTAACTCATCGCTCTGTTGTAGTTGGAAATGAAACAGAGGAAACCAGGAACAAGCATCATGTCATTTGCTCCTTTATAGGGCAGGTGCCAGTTTATACTGTTGGCAAGGTTAAGGATGGAGATCTTCTTGTCCCTGTGGAGGGTGAAAACTTTGCAAGAGCTATCTCAAAAGATGACATATCCTTTTCAGATTATAAGAATGCGATAGGTACTGTTTTTCAAGAATTCCCAGAAGAACTTCAGGAAGAGATAGATCGAAGCCTCATCGTCAAGGTGATGTGCGCCATCTCCATTAAGTAAGGTAAGTGCAGATGTCACTGGGTAAGGAAATTAATATTGAGTTGATAGCCCATGGCGGTGAAGCGATTCAATCGCTATCTATTTCAGCTCATGTAAAAAAGTATATCGAAAGATTCCAGTACAGTGACAAGCTTCCAGCAGCCAATGCTGCAGTCGCGTATTTTGAATCTAACCCTTTGGATTCGTGGGAAAATATACAGCTAGTAGACAAGACTTACATCTTTAAAAGAAATAGCACGTCCCTAATGGATGAGGCTTTGTCCTGGAAGGCTGTTGCAGCCAATAGCTTCGTTTCTGCATTTAAAGAAATCGCTATAAGCGATCGTGTTGTTGTGGATGAATATGGCCGCAAAAAACCGCTTTTCTTTAAGCATAAACTTCCAGCAAACACAATCGAAGCTTATTTGGAAGTAGTGGAGGATGGAAATAAGCTTGAAGTCAACTCGGGCCTAATAGTAGATCTTGCTGAAGATAAGATCTGGACAAATTATGAGAACTACTTTGATCTGGATTCAGGTTCATACCGCCTGTATTTCGTCTCCTCAGTTTCTGAAGACCCAGAAGACCCATCAAAGACAATTAGTTCAAAAAGATTACTCAATCCAGTGCCAGCAATTGATTTGGCAACTTGGAGGGATCTTGACAGTGAGGGTCGCATAAAGAGTACTTGTTATTCTGTCGAAGAAGTTTCAGGCGGCTGGAACTATACGGTTCACTCTGGTTATGCGACCTCTGGGCCGGATGGAACTTTGGCGTCACGAAGATGTGAAAGCAAGGGTAAGGAGGCTTCTGACTTCTACTACAAGCCTCTTTCAGAAGGGTACATGCGCTGCCTACTTCCTGCCGGAAGGACGCCAGAAGACCCTTGGGTGATACGTATTACAAAAGGCAATTTCTACCAACTCGCCAATGGTGAACTCAATAAATACTGGGTACCAGAATATGAGTATCAGCCTTTTTCTCCACATAAACCGTTTATTTACTCACCCTACAGGAAGCTTGTCTATTTAAATAATAGGCATCTTGCAGCAACCCGCTCTTTCCTGGCAATAGACCCTAGCGAAGCTCGCCATCTTGAGATTTTTGCTTATGATCATGATGGCGTCCTGGTTTCGGTTTGGACAACCGACGAGACTAAGGAACTCAAGAGGCACTCTGATACAGACATCTTCTATAAGAAAAACATCATTTCTTGGGACAACCGTTTGGGCGTTTTTTCACTTGGCACTGAATTGGATCCAGCATACGATTACTATGCAAACTTTTTCTACGAAGCAAAAGATTTCGAATTTGGCAGCATAACTCTCAACCCCTTACAATACCCCAAAGCTTTAGCATACACCTGGGTGTACTACTGTGTCCCTAATGCACACAAGAATGACAGGGGCATCCATGTGTTAGGAGTCGACGCACATGGTCAAATAGCATTTTGCTCCCAAAGCTTGGGAAGAAGCTACCCTAACTTGCAGCTAAAAAATACAGATGGAAGCTTTAATCCTCACACAATAATTGGGCTGCCATATCAGTCCCTGACTGATTCGAATAATTTTCAAAATAAGTTCTGTGCGCCCTATATAAACGACAATCAGTATTACGTTTTGGCTGAAGTAAATGTTATGGATATCGGAGATGAAGAAGAGTCTTTTGTTGTGGACATCAGGGAGGCAGGCAACACCCTGAAGAGAGATGTTGGGCTTGGCTCAGAACACTCCCCCTTTGAGGAAGCGATTAGAAGTAATCCGAAGATTCTGCAGTCTAGGCTGGGTTTTGGAAAAGATGGGCAAAGCATCCCGAGAAATAACATTATGGTCGTTAATGCACCGATAAGCTTGCTCAATGAGTACGGTGGACATTTAAGCAAGAGTGTCGCTGAGACTCTGCTCAAAAAGAACCTTCCCGCCTCTGCGACAGCAATAATAAAGTGGAACTATCCTGAAGTTGCGTTCTCTGGTTGGTCGGACTCTGAGGGCAAAATAAAGCTAACCCTCCCTTGGGAAGGGTTAGGGCTAATATATAAACTGTATCGTACAGAGAACCCCTCTGGAGAATGGTCGTTAATCGCCGAGCTTCCCGCTTTGACGCAGTTGGTGGGAGACACAGAGTATGTTGATGAAAACTTGGCAAGCGAGAAGATATATTACTACTGTGTGCGAGTCAAAAAAGACGACATCGAATATCCCAGAGGTCCGATTATGTCGGCTCTAGCCAGATAACCTGGAGGTAAAAAATGCCAGCCAACCCGAATAATGATCTATCAATTAGAGCAAACGGAGAAGTTATCTTCAGCCCTTTAAGGCTTGTCTCAGATGCTGCTATCTCTGGATCAGCTATTGTAGAAGTGACAAATATGAACCAGGATTTTTCTCTGAAAAAGCTCGGTGTCTGGCTAAAGCCTAGCGATACTTTCGGGCCTCTGGATTTCCCGGCAGAGGCACCTCCTGAAACAGACTATCAGGACTTGTTGATGTGGGGTTCCAAGACAGAGCGGCTGCCCTCATTCGAGGGAGGTGTAAGAATTTTCTCCCCAGAAGATTCTGCATCCCCAGTAATCGTGACAAAATCAAAGGGCTCAACCTGGAGGAATAGAATTCCTGTTCCTGATTTGCTGCCAGGCCAAACTATTAAAATAAAAATCGAATTCATAGTACCAAAATCAAACGGTATTGCAGACACGGTTGATTCGAGAAGACTATTCACTTCGGTAATGGTGGGATAATGCCTCGTTTTAAAAGAAAAATAAGTTTTAAAAGCGAAAGCTTTGAGGCAGCATCAAATTATATTGCCAACGCAAATGATTCTACTCGAAACTCTGGCGAGCAAGCTGAACTTGCGCTTGCTTTTGCCAGGAGGGCAGAAGAAAGAGTTGCTTATCCAATACCAAAAGCTGGAGTCCCCTGGAGTTCTACAGCAGAGCAAATTTTTTTAAAGCAACTGAAGCATTGGGTAAACTTAAATAATCTCAAAATCAATAAAATCGGAGAATTGATCTACAAATTCTCAAAAGAGAATTTTGCTTCTCTCAGAGAAGTGCAAAGAGACCTGCTGTCTTTACTCTCAGAAACTTCTGAAGAAGAGATAAAGCTAATCGGTGGCTACTCTCAGGCGCATTACAATTCATTTGTCCGTGGCGTTGACGCCCCGATGAGCTGGGGTGATTTAAGCGGCTTAAAAGATTTTAAAACTGGGTTTGCTTTCAATCAAAAACATTTGATGGAAATCATGGAGAATGCTGGCCTGACCTTGCCGATTCGAGAAAGGATGAGCATCCCAATATCCGATGTTTACATAGTGGACGAGCTTACTGACACTGGTGACAGCATCACGCCTTTACAGTCAAGTCCTTGCAAGAACTTGTTAAAAAAGAACAAGGTTTTCAGACATGTAATTGTCAGAAAGGAATATGATTATTTTGCTCGGAGTTGGAGTTCCAGAACTAGCCATGATGCCTTTCCGAATAGTTGCATATCGACCATGACATTAGAAATTGAGCTACCGAGTATTGCTCAAATTAATTATCTTGAATTTGAGCCTATCGGCAATTCAACTATTTATATCCCTGAGGACGGTCTTTCCTACAAGAGCCCCAATGGCTCTGAAGTGTCTCTGTCTAGTATGAAAATCTCAGGAGAGATTTCCACCAGGTTACTATTCCAGCCGATAACTACTAAGTATCTTCGAGTTAAATTTGAGCAGTATGGCTCCCTTGGCAGAACAGACATAGATGTTGAAAGCAAAAAGATTACAGAGATAAATAAACTTTTGAATGCAGCTGGTATGACCTCAAGGCATCCCGCCTCGGTGAAAAGGGTGAAGGGGCGAGTTTATGACTTCTCTCTTTCTTCAATAGACGTCGGTTTACTAGCTTTTGAACCAAGAGGTATCTTCAGGTCAGGCACTCCGCTGCCTGTAGATTCGCCAATAGGCATGAGCCTTTCTCTTAGCACAGAGCAGATAAGCCCTGTCGCAGCATTTGATACTTATCAGAATGCAACCTCACTTCCTGAGGGTAAAGCCTTGATGGAGGCTTATGTAGGTGCGAAGCTATATGGTGGAAAGCTTAATGCTTCTAGTGTAGAAGCTGTTGCGAAGGCTCTGCCCATGCAGTCATCTGTTTCGGCAAAAGACACTCTTATAATGGACTCTATATTCCCTGTTCCAGACTCTTATCCAGTTCAGATGGAGTATTTGGAGTTTGTAAGAGATGAGGCAAAGGCGAAGCTCTTCCCAAGGGTTGACCCTTCGGAAAGAGTCAGCATAGAAAGCGTTCATATTACAAGATATGAGATCGATCACATTTCCGATGGTGCAGCAGCTATTGGTGCACTAGTCCTAGATAAGTCTCCAGCTGAAGCCAAGCTTCTTTATGATAATCTTGGGATCGATTCTTCAGGGATACCAATTTCCGAAATTGGTCATCTTGAGATACCTGCTGGAAGGGTTTTTGATGGCTCTAACCAAGAGCATGTTTCTGCAAAAGCATTATGGGTTAAAGCGATTGAATCAGCTGTTTCTCCAAGAAGATCTGATAAAACAATGCCGATCTCTTTGGTTTTTAAGGCCCCGAGTGATGATGACTTAGAATATGTCATGGGCAATTTGTGGCATAGAGCTACTCCTGTACTGAAAGATTTAATTCGGTTAAAACCAGAGGACTTCCTTTTGCTTTCGACTGGAGCGGTGTGGGGTGGAACAAAGCGGTTTCATGCTGGCGAAAAAGTAGTTTTCTTCACAAGGACGCATCTGTTCTCTCTTGAAGACCCAGCCATGAAAACCCATTTGGGACAAAGTCTGTTAAACACAAAGCTGTTAAAAATTACTGTAGAATCTATTGAGAATGGTGCTCAGGGCGATATAGTCAATCTGTCAATCGAAGCAGTTCGAAACGTTATGTCAAAAGGCAAAGATGAGTTAAAGCACCTTTGCACAAAAGATCGTGCTCTTGTAGAAAGGTTTAGTGAGATAAACTATTATGCCAATAAATATCGTGAAAATTGCTACGACTTGTTTACTGTCGGATCAGCAGGCCAAACAACTCTTTTTCCAAAGATAGACTTGTCTCAAGAGTCAATTGATCTCCAATATTCTGTGAATAAGTACTGGGACTTATACTGTCATGCTTTGCTAAGAAGCTCACCTATCATAAAGAGCTTTACTTATGAAAATGGCCTTTCTACTTTTAAGCAAACTCATGGGCGTGCCGGTACCAGTTCTTATGAAGCTGCCGAAGCGCTTCATGGCGTATCTGACTTTTCAAAAGTAGATACTGAAAGGGTTTTGGGCGTTGATTCCTGGTATTATGATTTTGCTGCAAGCAAGTTGAACGAACCAGACCATGATAAAGTCGTTGCAAAAATTAATAACTGGCTTGTTGGATTGCCCGAAGATGGGAGGAAGCCCTCTGTATCGCCCCTTCCCTTTAGCAGTGAGCTGATTGCTTCTTCTTGGTTCGGGCAGACCTCCCAGGCATACCAGAGGGGCTTGATTGGAGATTTTGATGAAAGTTTTACCGAAGACTCGTTTAACCTTCTGTCTTCATTCCTTAAGAGGAGAAAGGTTTGCCTTGCCTGGAAGTTTACTACTGATAAAGAGCACAATTTCGGTATCGGAGATTTAGTCGGTTTCAGATCAAACCCAAAGGGAATGCTGGACGGGCAACAGTATATTGTGGGCGTAGAGCCTGATGCTTTTCTTGTCAAGATGTTCAACCCTGACTACTCACCTGTAATAAAGTCGATCTCTCCCGACTATTGCGATTATGCTGGGCCATACAGGGGTAGTGTTGCTTTTGCAGACATTACAAACCCTTCTCTTGGTGCTCAAGGTTCTCCGGGGTGTAATGTTCTAGGAAATTGTGAAGAAGGGTGCCCAGAGGGGTACTCCTGTGACGATGACAGGGACTCCCCTCATTTTGGAGAATGCGTGGAAGAAAATAATAATTTTAAATTAACCAAGCCATTTGAGCCTTGGCAATCTACAAAAAATCAATACTGGGAAAGTGATGGAAGGGCATTCACAGGCTTTGGTACCGATAAGCATACTGTTTATACTTGCGGTGAAGACAACTTGATGGCTAAGGCATTAGAGCAGCTACCTGCATCTGATCTCAACTATACGGCAGACGGGGATCTGGTTACGCCAGAAGGCGTAGTATCCCTAAAGGATGCTACGAATATCTGTTTCGAATGTGCGGGTCTCGATCTTGTTAATACATCTATAGATGTCTTTAAGGTTGGATTCGTGGCACCGCCGATAGAAATCTACGAAGATGATCATGCACTCGTCATCGGGGAAGACTATGATATCTCTCTTGACGGAGGGGCAAGGTGGGTTGGCACCTACCCAGTAGATGGTTCTTACAAATTTTTGACCCAAAAAGCTTTAGCAGGTCTTTTTTTAGTAAGAGTGTATAAGCAGAATCCCTTTTCTAGCTATTGGGCAAAGTATAAGGTGGAACCAAATCAGCTACTGGTCGATGACGGGCTTGTCTTCTTGAGGAATGGCAGGGTGGCTTGCAATGAAAAGCTTCAGGAAGCTAGTGGGACTCTATCAACAATTTTAATTGCAAGGACAAGGTCTACAAATCCATATCTCACGCCATTGATCAGAAACTTTGCATTAAAAGTCGAGGAGAACACGGATGCACTTAAAAAGTCTGGGGGCTTACTCACCACACGCTTACTTGAGACGAAGAGGATGAGTACAATAAATGTCGATTAATACGATCCTATACAGGGACTACTTGCCCGAACTTACGGTATTGTCAAAAATGCTGGATGAAGCTCTTGCAGTATGGCAGCTAGTCCCTACAGCAGAAGAGAGGCAAGTGATAGAGTCTGGATTAATCAAAAACTTTGAAGAAATTTTAGCAGCTAGCCGGAAGATCGCAGAAGTATCAATTACTGACTACCCTGAGTATTACTCAATCCAGAAAGAGCGTATATATATAGAACGAAAAGTTGCAGCTTCCGCTGCGAAATTAGCCTCAGTGATAGAGCTATACCTTGACTACTTCAACAAATCCCAGATTGATTTAACTGATGCTGTTGGCGGGGCAAAAAGATGTAGGCAAAAGTTAGCAACTTTGCGCATCTGGGATAAGGCTAAAGACAAGTGGGTAATTACTGAGTCTTTTCTAAACTATGACAACTTGGGCAATACCCATATAAGTGAGCCGTTGGCAGACGTTGTCACTGACACGGGGTATTTAACTTTACCTGTAAAGAAAACTGAGCATTTAACTCCGTTAAACATCAGGGTGACTGGAGCAAGTAATGGCACTCCCGGAAATTCTGAGTCAGAAGAAATCAGGACAGACAACATCCTGCCGGAATACTGCGTAGATAAAGATCCGGCTAATTGGTTCGAATACGAAAGGCTCGACTCAGGGCCTTGTACCCTTGGACTGCAAGTTACCTTTTCTTCTCCTGAGATATGCAATGAGGTTGCTATTGATGGTGTGAATATTGGGAATTCACCCAATTTCAAAGTTCAAGACATTTCCTTTTTAGAGCCTACTGGTAGAATCACTTCCATACATGACCTTGTGCCGCCAACAGTACAAAAGGATTTCTTTACAGTGAAAAGTGTTGGTGGGGCCCTTTCTTGGAAAGCTGCGTTTCCACCAATAAAAGTTTCCGCCATTACATTCAAGTTTGTTCAAGACCACTCGTATGATATTAGTTCTTTTGCAGCTGATGGCCGGTCAATCAAGCGAAAAAGATTTGCGATTGCTTTGCGGAGCTTATCTTTCAAAAGAAATGCTTTTGAGAAATCAGGCGGGATCAACTCTGTGGGTGTATATGTGCCTCATGGTATGCATAGCAGTTCTGCCTATTGTGATATGTGGCCGACAAACAAAGACCTTTACAAGGTCGCTATGAATTTTAGCCCTGACGGCGGTGAGACTTGGGCCAAGGATTTGTTCGATTCCTCCTCAACTGAGGGGGGTGCAGTGCTTCTTGGCGGTGAAGCTTTCGAAGCATTTTGGGCTCTTGAGTTGTTTAGAAATGAAGAGGCATTTAGCAAGGCCTCTTCATTCAGCAATCTTGCAGTAATAGAAGAGATCGGCTCACTGCAGGAGACAGTCTCTCTTTTGCAAAGTCCAGCCATTTTGCAGCTTCCTGAAAAGCCAAGTAGTAATAAGATTTTTGCAATGCAGCCAATGCTATGCAAGAAGGCAAGTGATTCCCGCCATGCGGTTCCTTTTGGGGCGGCTTCTTTTATCGGCTCCGACGGCAAGAAGGTTTTTTATCTACCATTCTCTCTTAAAGAAATGGGGGTGGACCCGAACTCTTTGAGAGTCTTTGTAAATGGTCAAGAGTGGGCTAGGGTTCTAGAAAGAAATTCAGGAATACCTCCTGAAGATGGTGGGCTGGGATGGGGCACCTTCTTTTTGAATAGCAGTAGCGATAGCATTGAGGTTGATCCATCAAATGGAGTGCCAGCAAATGCCTTCATAGGCAACACTCCTCTTTTGGCTATTAGCTTTATGCTTGATGAAGAAAGCTTGCACTTCACCCAAAGAAGTGATGGCTATTATTGTAAGTTCAAGCATTTGTTTGACCCTGATAAATCAAATATCACAATAAAGAGATTACCTAATGAGCCGATTCGAACTAGCCTGGTAGTTCCAAAGGACACAACAGAGATATTGACAGGGTGCAAGTATATAAAATCATTAAGCTTTTTTGGAGTAACTCCGATTGAAGTTGAGAATATATCAGCATTAAATCCTGACTCAGCGCAACTCCAAACTTATGTCGATAAAGTTGGTGGAACGCTTTTTCTCAATAAGCCCGTATCTGCAAATGCGTCGTTGAATATTGAACATTATTCTCCAATTACCCTAGAGAATAAAAATTATAAAATATGGAACACTAATTGCAGGCCAATCGGCATTATATTAAGTGACGAGGCTGTCTCTTCTGAAGAGAAGACAGATTTTCTCTACTCGCCTATAGCTGAAAAGCAATGCCCGCAAAAGCGGCTAAGTATAAAAAGCGGAAATTGGGAGTCACGACCTGATCCCTTTGCCAATAGCAAGACAGTGATGACTCTATCAGAGGATAAAATTATTGAAGGCAGCATCCGATTGTCTTCCTCTATTTTTGGGTATAAAAACCATCCCCCGCCAGCTGAGCAAAAATTTATAGATGGGTTTAGTGAGTTTCTTGGGCTTAAGGTCATGACAAATGAGGCTACACCTAGCATTGAGGCAGACGCACACGGTCTGGTTACCTTCAGGCTCGCTGCAAAAAAAGCCTTTCACTCTAAGCTTGGATTGCTTTTCGACGAACCGTCCTATAAGCAATTTTTTTCTAGGGTCGGAAAAGAGTTTCCCTCAGTAGCAGAGCTTAAGGCTGCTGCTGCTGCTGGCTTGCCCACCCCAGGGCCAGATGGCACTGTTGATTACAATAACGAATTGCACAAAGCGTGGCACGTACAAGACGATGGGTATGTCACTGTTTTCGTTGGAGCTGGCAACTCACTTCCTGGTGGCATAAATATGCAGTATTACTATCGCGACCCTAGCTTTGACAGAAAGAATAAGTTCTCTGCCGATTATGAAAATGGTATACTCTATCTCTCCGAGGAGCTTGATGTTTCCGAGGAAAGGAGTGTATCCTACAAAGCGGTAAACTACATAGCTTCCTACTCGGTTTGCAAAGAGATTAATGAGTATAACTACGAACCTAGTTCGGGTGTTATTTCAGTTAGAACTGAGAACATGTCAAAAATAAACAACAGGGTAAAAGTTTTGTGGGCAAAAGGTGGTAAGGATACTCATCTGGCAGATTTGACTGATTACTTTTCACCTGTAGTATATCGTGTCGGAGTTAGATTTCAGTAATGAAGAGCGATGTAAAAGATTACTATTCTCTCTCTCTTAAGGAGAGAGTTGTTAGAGCCTTTATAAAAGAGCACAGACGCTCTCCCTCCTCGGAGCAAGTTGCTGTTTTGGTAGCTGAAGCTGAAGGCGAAATGCCCCTGTTAAATAAGGTTGGCTTTTCGCAGTACGATATTGCTGTCCCTCATTTTGGAGAAGTTTCCTCAGCAAAAGCTTTTAACTCAGCAAGCAAGGCTGCTCAAGATGATCTTTTTGTTTTGGACAAAAAGATGAACAATCTTGCCTCTTTACTAGAGGATGGATATCGTTCGTTTAAATCCACTCTAGACCGTTGCAAGAAAATGAGTATGGCAGTCGAGAGCCGCCTCGACAATTTGCTGATCCTCTCAAAGAGAACTGATGTCTTTGTACATGGAGTTGAAGAATCTTTTGATACAGCCGAGGCGATAGATCTTGAAGCTTCAACTGTCGAAGTGCACCCAGGCTACGTGTCTCTCGGAAGACATAAGTACGAGTCGAAGAATTTGGACTCAGCCATTATATCGACAACTTGCTTCGCTCCGAACGGTAAAGTTGGATCTTCAAACATCTCCTCACCAAGAAATCTCTTCTCCCAAGATGGCACAGACTGGACTTACGCTGCGGTCTCCACATCGCCAGTTGGGAGGATGGTTTGCATTATTGAGCTTGATTTTGATGAAATTGAAGGAACTTATGTCGGTGATGTCAAGCTAGTCGGCAACACTATTGATGCTAACTCAAAGACTGCGGTTAATATCTATTATAGCCTTAATGGGAGTGATTATATTCTGAGTGAACCTGCAAACACTTTGCTAAAGCCTGGTGAGAATGCATTCTGCCTGGGCAAAGAGCACGTAAAAAGAATAAAAATCACTCTTGAAAAGAAAGCTGCAGATTACAAAGATGAGAACAATAGGCATATCTATTTATTCTCTCTTGATTCTTTAGAAATTATGCAAAATGAATACTCCCTTAACAAGGAGTCGGTTCTGTACGCAGGGCCTTATCACGTTACAGATGATTCTGGCAAGCCAATAAATTTTAGCATGGCAAGCATAAGCCATGGGACTTGTTGCTTGATACCTGAAAAGACATCAATAGATTTTTACCTCAGCAAAGATGGCGTGGACTGGAAGCCCGCCCCTTTATTCGGTGGAGCAGGCGATACAGTAAGATTCTCTTCGGATATACCGGGTGAGGTTAGCCTGCTTTCACCAGAAAATAACTCAAGGTTTTCACTGCTAGATGATATTCCTCTATTAAAGTCAATGGATGTTGGCATTTCGCATGGTACAGAGGCTGTATGCAATGTATATATCCCCTCTGAACTTTCGACTGAATTCGTCCTCGAAAACACGTTCGTAAAAAGAAATCTGCGTCAAAAAGGAATTCGTGCCTACGGTTTGCCGACTGGCTGGTTTAATGACAAGGAGAATCTTAGGTATTCGACAACACTGAAGATTGAATCTTTGGAAGGTGTGACTCTAGATCTAGGAAGCTCCTCAGCCTATTTAAATGGCAGATCTGTTACTGGAGAAGTAACGATCCCCAAGGGTTATCACTCCTTCTCTACCAGTTACGTCAATTGGGTTGATGTGCCTGAAGGAATTAAATCACTTGATGTGCTAAAGGCTTATGATCCTCTGTATCCCAGAAACCACAAGCTGCTTGTAGAAGGTTATGATTATCCAAAGGAATTTAAGGGTGAAAAATGGTATAATGGGTTGTCTTCAGAAACTTTCGGTTGCCTTCTCCAATATGTAAGTCCCGAGAGGTTTCTGTCTTCAAAGCATGATACTGATTTGAGAATTTATACAATTGAAGAATATAATGGGAATTTATTTTTTAAAGTAAAAATTGATTCAAAAGATGCTTCTTGGGTAAAAGAGATGGTTGAAATAGTTTATGTGTTAAGATCCAGCAAAACAAACACTCTGTATGTGAAAGCCGTACTAAAATCAAAAGATGAAAAAATTTCGCCAAACATAAACAAGTTCCAAGCAAGGGTCATCTAATGGCAGCGACAGACTATTTCAATCAAATTCACCGCACTATTGTCCAGAACAGTGGGGCTACACTTTCCTTGCAAAGCCAAGAAGATCTAAACAATTTCTTGCTTCAAGTAAAGCAGGATATTGGCAATCTAACTGGCTATATCAATACTGTCGTGTACCCTATTTTTCAAGGGAGCGGGACAGGGGTTTCTGCTGAACCAATTCTCTGTTGGGGGCCAAAATGGGAATTTGATGTAGCTCAGGACGGTTTGGCTGCAACTACTTTGCAGACCTTCCCAGAAGAGCATGGCGGGGGGCCAGATGCTGCAGCTTGCTATTGGTACTCTGATGGTGCTGGTGGTGGTAGGCCGAGAACAATAAAAGAAACGATTGATTGCCTTCTGTCAACATTTTCGCAGCAAATTGTTTCAATTGAGCAAGCTGAAGTGGATCTCAGCCCAATAGAGGGGGAAATTGAATGCGTAAACAATGATTTGAAAAGAATCATTAAGGATGCATTTGGGTGTGATTACGCTTTAGACTGTGATGAAGAGGCCACCATGACTTGGCCACTGGCTAAGCATATCTTCGAAATCTTCAGACAGGTTATTATCGGCCACGGGCAGCTTGCAGAGCTGGGGGCTGCTGGTATAGACAGTGGTGTCTGCAGTGGCCAGATCTATCCTCAGCTGTCTCTTTCCGTGCTGCAATCTGACGTTCAGCCCAACATCGGAATTGGATTGAATCTGATAGAAAGCATTTGCTCACCAGACGAATGGCCGAATGCATCGCTTCGGGATGATCTGATCTCACTGCATAATTTTTTGGGCCAGTCGAGTGATGTTTGCAATGGATCTCCAAATTTTGCAAACGCTTGTATCGCTGAGCTTGTCAATAAATCTGTTACAGAAGCAATACTTATTTTGGCAGAAGAGGTGTGCAAGAAATGCGAGTCTAGCTATACGAAGGTTTCTATCCATGCTGATGGTGGCCAAGCGATTGGTGAGCAAAGTATTTCTGCTGATTCTTGCGGGGAAGAATTTGGGCTTATTGCTGGCGAAGGAGTTGTTCTCGAAGGAGTTGATCAGCTGAATGAGCCAGGGAAGATTAAGATATCTTTCTCTGGTGTTGCGGGAGAGGTGAACCTGAATGATTCCTACCACTTCTCTGGCAATCCCCCATACCACCTTGGTATAATTGCACTAAATAGCGAGTTCGAAAACACCGGGCCAGTAAACAATAGCTGGAACCACAAGTGCAACCCTTTGCCAGGTGCAGGCTTGTATCTATTGGATGATACTCCAGAGCTAAAGAGTAAACTCTTAGCTGTCGTCAGCGACTACAAGTCTGGTGATGGTTCGAGCCTGGAGGCCTCAGGTCCATTTAACGAATGGTTTTCTGTAGGTGCGCATTGGGGGCTCTCTTGGCTTGAAGAGAATCAGCCAGATGCTGCTTTGTTGGCGAAATACTCTCTCCCTTGGCAGAGAAAGGTTGTCCATACTGGGGACTCTCTTTTTTACATGAGAAGGATCCCGAATTACTCAGACAATGTTTTCCTTCCGGCAACAGCGGGCAGCAATGACAACGGGTCAGTAGATCCAGAAACAGGGGTTTCTGATATCTTGCCCCCTCATGGCGTAACTTGCCCAGAGGAAGGTGCAATTTGGATTAGTGGTGGGCATGATCCAGCAAATCCAAATTTTCCAGAGACCGCTATTCTAGATGCTTGTGGCCAGCCCCTAAAGAAGAGCCATCTCTACTACAGAATGCCTGGGAATGGGGCGGTTTACCGCCTCTCGAATTGTGGTGAAAATAGTTTACAAAGTGCCTATGACATTAAATTAGGCGATAAAGGTGCGGGCGGGCTTATCGAGTTGGGAGATCCAGCTTCTACAAACATGAGAAGCTTTTTCTTGATGCAGCCAGATAGCTTTATTACTCCAGGAAGTGCAGCCAGCTACTGGCCTACTTCACTGTGGAGCCAATCTGGGTCGCCAATTGACCCAGATTGTCCCTATTATATCCCTTCGTTTGTGATTGGCGAAAAGCCATCAGATTGGGTAGATGGCCAGAGTGATGTTAAAGCCTTAAAAGTTATGGATAGGTTTTTCTCTGTTCAGCATAGAGACCAGTGTACTACTGACTGCGACTTTTACATGTGGGCGGAAACAGAGCAAGACCCGAATAACCCAACTAAAGGCAAGTTAAAAGTATATTGGAGAGGCAACGTAAATCTAGCTTCTCTTGCACAGTTCGAATTGGTTTTTAATTCTTTGGGGATCGATTTTGCAAATGGTTTTAAAGAGCCAGAATCTGGAGATTTATTACCCGATCGTGATGATTGGGATTTTTCTGAATCTGTTCTTGGAAATTCGCCTACAAATATACTGAAGGGGGTTGTAGATACCAGCAACAATGATCCAAACACATGGAAGGTTATTGCGTCGCCTTCAGTTAAGACTCTGCTTGGCCAGTGGGATGTTGAGGGAATCAATGGAAATGCTGTACCTGTAGGTGTAGCACATCCGAACATCTGCTCTGTCGCAGAGCCTAATCTGAACTGGTCTCCAGTTACTGTACAAGCAGTACAGCTGAATTCATACTGTTGCGCAGATGCAGATGTGGGTGATCAAAACTTAGCTGCAGCAGATGCTTACTTTTCTGTCACAGTAAACTATTCTGCGGTCTCACTTACTAACAAAGACAATTCGACATTATCGAGTCCTACTCCAATTGAGATTTACTTAAATACTCCAGATGCTGAGATTGTCCAAGAAGGCTTACAAAGCTTTGAGCTGCTTATTGATCTTGCTGGGCTGAAAGATTCCTTAGGCAACCAAATCTGCAATAACGTGGTAGCGAGAGATGCAGAATGGTTAAGCACTGCAATTGTAGATAATAATTTTAGTATTACATTAGAGCCAGCAGGGAATAGCCAGACAAAAATAAGGTTATATGCAGAGAGAACAGATACATGCATCCCAGCTACCGGAGATTCCGCAGATCCCTGCTCGCCATCAGCTATTCAAGGAAACATACTTCTCGCTCAGATTACTCCAGGCTATGACGCTCTTTGCCATGCTACCATTGACGCTGGGAATAGTGGGAAGCCAGTAATAGGAAGCTGCCTTTCTCATGCGTGCTCATCGACTCCAGCTTTGTCTAAACTACTCGATGCAGTATGCTGCATCGAAGAAAACCCAACTTCAGCCCCTCCTGGATCCTCTTGCACCCCTTGGCCAAGTGTGCATTTCTGGCAAAGCCCAACATATTACTCGTGCATGCCAACTGGTTGGGCGCCTAATACTTGTCATGATGAAGGTGTCCTTTGGGTGGGTGGGAAGCTGTCAAACGATAGTGATGATTTAACCGATCAGTGCACACTCTACTTCAGAGAGCCAAATAACGGAGATGTTCATAATCTGCTCGAAGGCATTTCAGGCGGTGTGTCTGATGCTGCTTTCGTCAAATTTTATGCTGCTGCTTTGGATGAGGCGAACGGGGAAGGTAGCATTGACGACGGCCCGACAAGCTACACAGCTGCTGGACCAGAAGATAAGTTCAAACTCTATGCAACAAGAGGTATAAGATTTATTACAGAATCTGCTGCTGGAAGTCCACTGCCTGGCAGTGAAAATGCGCTTGCACTAGGGTTCGATTATGGTGCGGCGTATCCTGCAAATGCCACGAAGATGATTCCCTGGCACTTTGAATATGATTTATCAGCATCTTCGTCACAAATTGTTAATGACCAGACACTCATAAGAACTGCTTTTGGGTCGCCAATCCTTGGCTTGCATGAGCGCGAAGCGCCACAGAGTCCTGTATGGCGCAATTTAAATCTTGGGCACCTGGGTACGTTAAGTGATGCCGTTGAGCTGGTAACACATGACGTGGATATCAATGATATCTCAAAGTTCTCCTTAAACTTTAGAAGACTTAAAGCGGCAGTATCAGATAAATATCTGACTCCGATAAAGGTAGAAGTTGGGGAAACTGGTGAGGTAAATGTCCTGCTAAATCCCAGTGAGATACCCTTGTCCTCCCTCAAGGATGTTGAAGGTGTCCCCGAGGACGGGGACACGCTCTTTTGGTCAGAAGAAGATGGAGTTTATAAACCAACTTCTGCAAAGCCTCATGATATTTTTAGTCTAGAGCCTATGTCTGAATTTCCAGAGAACAGCTCTTGCGATAGAGGTAGTGTCGTTTTTATAGATGACAGCGAATCAGTTACATCTGGCTTCTACATTTATAATGGACAAGCCTGGGTGTCCTGGGCTGTGTTTTAGGAGGTAGCAATGCCCTTTCCGTCAAACCCCTCAGAAGGTGAGAAAACTGTAGTCAATGGAATCATGTACAGTTTTTCGAGTTTGCCAGAAATTAATTCTGGGGTGTGGTCAAAGGAAAGGGTAGTTGCAAAAGGTGTGGTTAGCGGGGCATCTGGTAATTGGCATTATGTTGATTTAAGCAGTTATTTGTCTCCTGGAAGCAAAGTGGTCGAGATTTCATCTCAAACATTTGAGCAAACAGATTCCTTGTTTTATTCAGTTGTTCTAAGCAAGTCTGAATCTGCAGAAGAGAACGAACTGATTGCAATGTATGAGAATGTTCCCTCAGGGGGTGACCCATTGCTCTCGAAGGAGATTCTTGCTTCTGCAGGATCACTTTATTTGGGCGTACTTTTTTCAAGCGGGCCAACAAATAACTTGAGTTATCGAGTAGATATACAGTTTGCGGGCAAGGAGTCTTCGCAAAAGCAAATTTCTCTTTACAAAACTTTCCCAGCGACTTGCAAAAAGAAGGTCAAGCTGGCAAATAATAGTTCATATACTTCTCTGCATGATTTGACTGCTCAGATTACGGGGCTGAACACTTACTTTGTATTAAATCCAGAGATGCAGCAAGGGTCATTAATGTTGGTATTAGATGGACAAGTTTTAAAACCGAATACTGGCACACCAGTTTATGACTATGAAATTATCAGCGACAGCGAAATTCAGCTAACTTTTGTACCTGAACCTGATAGTCAGCTCATAGCTATGTATGTAGAAAAAGGGTGAAAAGTAGTTTTAACGTAATTTTCTTTACTTTTTTTCTAAAAAAACTGGATTTGTAAAATATGATTTTGATATTTTAATGTGACCGCGACGGGGTGTTTGCGGTTACATATTAGTAATAAGCCAATTATAATGGAGGTTCATTATGGCTAGACAGAAATTTAAAAAAGGTTCTTTATTGATTTCCGACTTTATCAAAAGCGTTGGTGATCAGAGTGCTTTGTTGGTAAAGCTTATCCCTGGCAGTATTGATTCAGATCTGCTTGAAATTGACGACTCTGCTTTGGATACCAAGCTAGCAGCTATGGAAGCTGATGTTGCTCAAAACGAGTCTGATGCTGATGCGGCAATCGCCGCAGTTCAAGCTGATGTTGATCAGAATGAATCTGACGCTGATGCAGCTATTGCTGCCAACGAGGTCCATATTGACAATATGGCCACCTTGACCGGTGTTGCCAAAGACTCTGTGCACCTTAGCACTTTTACCGGATCTACAATTGCTGACAATCAGACTGCAAAAGCGGCTCTACAGGCGCTTGAAACAGCTGTTGAGGCTGAGGCTGTCGCTGCGCGTGCGGCTGAGGCTGCCAATGAGGTTCACATTGATAATGTTGTAGCTTTAAGCGGTGTCGCTAAAGATGCTGTGAATCTTGGCAGCTTTACAGGTAGCACTATTTCTGATAACAGAAACGTAAAAGCGGCCCTCCAGGATCTTGAAACTGAGCTGGATACTGTAGATGCTGCAATCGCTACTGCAATTGATGCTCTAATTGATTCTGCGCCAGGCGCGCTTGATACTCTCAATGAGTTGGCGGCTGCAATTGGTGATGATGCAGACTATGCGGCAACAGTAACTGCTGCTATTGCTTCTGAGGCCACAACTGCTCGTGCTGCTGAAGCTGCTAACGCTGCCTTGGCTGCGGCCAACGAGGTCCATATTGACAATGCTGCAACTCTAAGTGGTGTTGCTAAAGATGCTGTAAATCTTGGTGCTTTTTCGGGTGCTGTCATTGCTGACAACCAAACCTTGAAAGCGGCCTTGCAGGCTCTTGAGACAAAGGATGAGGCGCAAGATACCTCTCTTGCCGCTGAGCTAGTCAACCGTAAAGCTGATGATGCTGAGCTGGATGCAGATATTGGAGCTGTTGCGAGTGCGGCGAAAGTCATGCATAGAAAAACTGCTAGAGGAGAGTATCTCTACGAGATAAGCGGAATTATCAAGTCTGGTGGTCAGGGTAGTCAGTCGATCGCGAACTCTCTTGATGAGGTAATTGGCGGTGTTACTTATACTGCGGGCAAGGTGTTGGACATCACTTTTAGTGCTGGTGGTGCGGCTCGATTTAACGCTGATGGAAATGCTCCGAATCCAGGATTTCTTAGCGGTGGCTTTGAGGTTTATCTAGATGGCCAGCGCATGGCTAAGGGCATCGATTACGAGTCGGGAAGTCCCAGTGGTTTAGATTTGGGCACTGTTGCAGACCCTATTACCAAGTTAATTTTTAATGTCTTTACTCCAGATGAGGAGTCTGTACTGACAGTAAAGGGCGTTAAGCCAACACTGGTAACTGACGCTATACTTACTTTTCCTAATGCTACATATTCTGCTAGTTAATTTTAATTAATTAGTTTAACTAAGGGCGGCGGAGTAATTCCGCCGCCCTTTTTCAGGTTTTTCATGAAATTTTTAAAATTATTATATCTCTGGGTAGTTTTTCCCACCCTTTTCTTTAAGCATCAATTTAGAGTTTTATTCAAAACCTCTAAGTACAGAAACACCAAGCAAGGCTCTTACATGATTGTAAAAGAGCAAAGAGGGTTTCTTCAAAAAATGCGCAGAGAGATACAAAATGGTGAGCAAAAACCCTGCCTAACCACCATGTTGAAGATGCAAGCTCTTGGGGTGATAGCAACAGACCCTGAAGATCTTGATGATTTAAAAAAAGAGCTAAGAGGCCTTATTGGCCTAGCCGCTACTTGGTATGCGCTTTCCGATTCTTTACATAAAGAGAGGCTTTCAAAGGAAAGGGCAGCTGTTGCGGAGAGTGCTGCAGAAGAATGATCTCGCTGTTGTTCCACTTGTTTAGATCGTGAGAAATTTTTGAGAAAATTTCAAAAAGGCTTAAGGGTTCTTGCCCCGTCAACGCTTTTAGAGAAGTTTAGAGGAGAGAAGGTGCATCAAGCGCCAAGTTCCCAGAAACGACTTCTTCCTTCACTCCCTGAAGACAGTGATGCTACTGTTTGCGTTGTTCGAAAAGTTGGGGGTATAGGCGACATACTTATGATTACTCCAGCCTTAAAGGAGTTAAAAGAACGCCTCCCAAATATAACCTTGCATTTCGCAATTGACAGGCACTCAACGAGAGGTGACGTTTATTACGAGCTACTTAAAAATTTGGATTTTATCGACGAGTTGGTTGATGCACGATATTTTGATAAATCAGATTATGCTATTTGTGTAGACATATCTGCTGTTTGCATTCCTTTTGAAAAGAAGGGATTCCCGACAAGGAGTAGAATAGATTTGTTTGCATATGCATTAGGAATGCAACATCTCGCTGATAAATTACCCCTCCTTATTATTGAGGAGGAGGAGGACAGTGCTGCAAAAGCTTTTCTAAAAAGTCACTTTGGGAGCGGGCCAATCATTGCCTTGCACACAGCATCTAATGATCTGAAAAGATGTTGGCCACTTAACCAAATGCTATTATTCATTGAAAATTTCAAAAAGCTTGTGCCAGGAGCAAATTTTCTGGTTTTAGATCAGAATATGGTTTTTGATAAATGGAGCAGGATTCAGAGAGTGGTACCAGTATATAGTTCTAGCGTAAGAGAAATGGCAGCTCTTATAAAGAATAGTGATCTTTTTGTGGGACCGGATTCTGGACCAATGCATATTAGTGGAGCTTTAAAAGTTAAAAGTGTGGTAGTCTTCGGATCAATACCGCCAGAAGCCAGAATAGGTTATTACAAGACCCATGTCGGGGTCAAAAAAGATAATTTAAAGTGCATAGGCTGCTGGTACTCTAAGTGCGATTTTGATTTGAAGTGCATGAAAGAGTTAAGCGGAAAAACTGTTTCAGAAATAGCATACAGGCACTTTCTTGGAGAAACAAATTGAGGCGCAAGAATCAGAATTTAATTTTAAAAAAATTAAAAGAACTAAAACGAGGGCGCTCCTTCAGCTCTTCTTTAAATGCTTCAAGCGAAGGCAATGAGTGGCCTAAACAGCAAAGTGCAAGTCCTAGAAGGGTCCAGCCCTTCATTTTGACTTGTGGAAAAAGATTAGCGACTTTTAGGCGGTTTGTCTCCTCTTACGAAGAGATAGCTCACTGCATGGAGCCTCCGGTTCTTATAGTCAGAGATGCTCCAAGCAAGAGTAAGAAGGCTTATCATAAGTTACTGCTAAAGCTAAAGCCTTCTTTTGTAATTGAGCAACCACGCTATCATGATAATGAATATAAAAATTTGCAAAAATTTATGGTTGAGGATTTTCCCAGATGGGCGCTGCAATTCTCTAAAGCCGACATCATCTTTATTGAAGATGATGCAATCTTTTCCAAAAGATTCCCTTCCTTGCTAATGCAGGCGAGTGCTGCGATTCGCAATGAGGTTGATTTTTTGACATTTTTTTCACAAAAAGCCTACCCAGTTTCGAGCAAGCATAAGCCGCTAGATATAGCTTATCCGATAAACGGTGTGCATTACTACGGAAACATTTGTGTCCTCTTTGCAAGAAGGGTGCTTGAGGATCTCTATGTAAACTACCAGGAACTTTATAAGTATCCAGAAGGATGGGATATAAGATGGGGATGCTACATGGAAGCCAAGGGGTACAGGCTTTACAGATCTAAAGAACATACTGTTGACCACCTTATTGGCCCCTCAGCGATAACTGGAAAGATGAAGAGGGAGCGCAATGAAAGCTTCACGCCCTAAAATTCTTACAGTAATTGTTGCAGCGTATGCTGCTGCACCTTTTATTAAGGAGTCACTTGAGTCTATTTGCAATCAAAAGCTCCCTCGGGGCTGGGAGCTGGAAGTCATCGTTGCTATAGATGGCTGCAAATCTACCAGAAAAGCATTGGAGGCGATTAACCATCCAGTCTTAAAAAAGTATTGGATGGTTAAAAATGTTGGGACTTATGTCACTTTCAACACAATGATGGAGCACGCGAAAGGTGATTTAATTTGTAGATTTGATGCTGATGACATTATGTATGATGATATGCTACGGAAAGGTTTATTGGCAATAAAAGGTCATGATCTTGTCAGGTTCTCTTTTCATTTTGAGAAAAGGAATATGAAGGTTATGCCAGCAAGTGGAGTGGTTTTGTTCAGAAGGAGTCTGTGGGAAGCGAATGGGGGTTATCAGCCTTGGATTTGTTCTGCAGATACCCATTTTGTAAATGAAGCTGAGAGAAGGGGCTCAGTCTTTATAATAGCCGAACCCTTATTCTTTTACAGGGATAATCCTTCTTCATTAACAAATGAAGCAAAAACTAATTTTAAAAGCTTAGTGAGGAAAAACTATAGAAATCAGATTCAGAAAAATTGGCTATATCCTCCAGTTAAAACGATTGGCTTAATTTCAGAAGCAACGGAGATTTAAAAATGATAGATTCTAGAAAACTTTCTTCTTATAAAGATTTTAAGAAAGTGCAGGGCCAAAACCCTTCTTATTGGAAAGAAAAGAGATGGGTTTACCACATGGTGGTAATGGATCTTTTGAAAAGGATCCCAGACGAAATAAAGTCTTCATTAGAGTTGGGAAGTTCTAGCTTTAAATTAATTAAAAAATCCCTAACTCTAGGCAACAGAGGAAAGGTTGACATAAAGCACGACTTGAAAGTCGTGCCCTTGCCATTCTCAAACAAAGAATTTGATGTAGCAATTGCCCTGCAGGTTTGGGAGCACATAGCAAAAGACAACCCTGTCATGCAAAGGCGCGCATTTAAAGAGCTTATGCGTATTAGCAATCATGTTATATTGAGCTTTCCTTATTTGTGGAAAGATGTAGAGAAAAGTAACTGTCACTATATGATAGATAAAGACAAAATTGCTTCCTGGACTTGCGGTATAGCTCCAAAAGAAGTAGTTCAAGTAGATAATAGAATTATTTACTATTGGGGGCCCTGAGGATGCGCATTTGTTTTGATCTTGATGAGACGATTTGTACAGGCAGGCCTTATGTCGATTCTGTCCCAATACCAGAGACAGTTGCGATGATCTCCTCTTTAAAAGAAAAAGGTCATGATATAATCATACACACAGCTAGAGGTATGAGTTCTTGCAATGGTAATATCGATGCAGTATTGGAAAAATATGAGCAATTGACATTAAGCCAGCTAGAGAGTTGGGGAGTTAAATATGATGAAATCATTTTTGGTAAACCCAGTGCAGATCTTTATGTTGATGACAAGGGTGCGAATGTATTAATAATACCATATTTGGATAAAATACTGAGGTAGTAAATGAGTGTCGATACAGATATAAAAGATTTGAGTAAAGCTTTAGAGGCTGAAAAGCTCGAAATAGCAAAAATGGGTTTGCGGCTTGATCTCATCGAAACGTCTTACTTGGAATTAAAAGATAAAATCGATCAGTTAGACGGAAAACTTGATGGATGGTTTGGGAAGATTATGCAGAAAATTTCCGTGGAGAACAAAGAGGCTGCTTTGTCGGCTCAGAAAATTGAAATGATTGAAACCATACTCACTTGCGTGAGAGTGAACAATGAAAAATTAAGCGCTGAAGTTAATAAAATAAAATTAAGTATTGCAAAAATAATGGGTTTTGGCGCAGCGGGTGGTGGGCTTATAGCTGGCTTTATAGAAATATTCAAACTTTTAGGTAATTAAAATGATTCTTACAGAAGCACAATACAATTCAATACTCTCAAGGCTGACTGCGCTTGAGATAACTGCGAATGACACTCTAACGGCTTGTAATTCTTTTATTACGTTAGAGCAGGTTCAGGAATTACTAGTACTTTCTAAGGGGGACATTGAGGCCTTCAAGGTCAGCCTGTCCTCATTTGAGTCCAGGCTGACCTCAATAGAGGAAGAGCCTCTAGATTAGTCTGCTAGATGCAGACTATTTAAGATAGCTAAATCGGCTTTAGATATAACTTTAAAAAGCTCTTTCATGCTGCCATTTATAATATATGGCTCAATTCCATGAACCTGCTTCATCAAGGAAGCATCATCCGGTGCTTTTCGAATTGTAGTTTTTTCATGAGCTTGTTTTAAAAGTTTTGTGTCAAAAACTTGAAGCGGGTAAATGACGGAGACTCCTCCTTCTGGGAGGAATTCTTGTTTCTTCCTAGAATAAATTGAAGACTCAATATTTTTTCCGTAAGTAACAGACGGGTGCTGGATCTCCAGCAATTTGTGTATCGTAGCTTCGTTAACCAAAGGCATAGCTGTTTCGAGTATAACTACTCGTTCTGAGTCTATCAGCCTAAGGCCACTCTTGACAGACTCTTGCCTTGTCTTTCCGCCATCTACATCAAGCCCAACACATACGACTTCTTGGTCAGAGATGTTTCTGGCTACGTTGTAGCTGCGAATCCAAAGCTCTTGGCCCATCCAGGAATAAAACTGCTTAGGCATACCAAAGCGCTTACCAGCCCCACCTGCTAATACAATAAAACCAACGTCTTGCATTTCTAGCCTTTCATTGGCGCATCTTGCATTTTATTGCCTTGTAAGGCTTTCAGCAAGTTGTGTATCTCAGTATCAATCGGATTAATAAGGTGATCGATATTTTTAGTTGAATCAATCAGGCCAAGGGAATATAGCTCAAGGCTATTTATGTCGTCTTTTAAGGACGACATTTCTTGTGGATTGTTTGATCTGCTCAACTCTTGTTTCAAAGCAGCCAGTTTTTCGCTTACTTTCCTGTCCCTTAGCAATGAGATTCTTTTCTCAAATTCCTCCTCTGCTTTGTCGCAGGAAATGCATTCCTCCTCCGGGAAGGGGTTCCCTCCGCGAAAGGGGGTTGCTTTCTTTGGTGTCGGAACCGGCCTTGCCCTGGGGTTGGAAGCTTTAGCCTTGGCTTTGGCAGCAGAAGACCTTCTTCGCTTTTTATCTTTGCAGCTTGTACAGCCCATTTCTCATCTTTCTAATTCGTGGTTTGGCATTCAGTCGGATGCTGTCATATCCAGCAAAGAGGATAGTGGTTCTTTTTTCGGAGTATCCTCTTGCGTTACAGTAGTGCGTTTCTTACGTTTGGCGGGAGCGCTGCTTTTGCTTTTCAAAGCTTTGATTTCAGCTCTAAGATTTTTTATTGTATCGGTTTGAGCATCAATTACTAGTTTTGCAGCAACTAAGTCTTTCTTAGTTGTGTTGTCATCCTTCGATGAAGCGGTAGGGGCATCTTGAAGGGCAGTCAGTTGCTCTTCAAGATCTTTGATTCGTTTAATATACTGAAGCTCTTTTATACGTACAGATCTTGGGTCAAAAGTAGTCATCTAAAATTCCTTTCTAGAATGTAGGTGGCTTAAAAGGTGTAAATTCAACATAAGGCATCCAGTCTTCGCTCTCTGGCGAAAAAGTCCCTTCTGTGTCGACAATTGTGCGCAGACCATCTCTCGCAATGGTAATTGCTAGAAGATTATCTGTCATTAGTATATCAGCAATGCGTTCAGCAAGCCATCTCTTACCTCTGATTTCCCATTCAGCGTTCCTGGTGTTTGTGTCAAACTCCATCACTATGCTTGTTTTGTTTTTTCTCCCAGTCGGATCTGCACAAAGGGAGATTGTGCCTTCAACAAAATGTCTTGTGTGGCGGAGCCAGTTGAAAACTGCTGTAGGCAAATTTTTTTCATTTAATTCTTTTGTTAGATTTTTCCCGCCAGGGATAAAACGCTTTACAGGTTTTGCCATTTTTGTGCCTTGGATTTTTTTTACCAAGGCTTGTTGATGCGAGACACTGTTCGGGCCTTGCAGTTGCTCTATAGCAGTAGCTTTAGATGTTCCCATAATTTTGTTTCCTCGTTATATAGGGTTTTTCTATGAATTTTAGTAAATTCAGATCGTTTTATAGAAGTGTATCCTCTTTTCAACAAAGAGAATAGATATGATTGCCAATTGTTTGTATTTATTTCTATTGTTTTTAAGAGTAGAATATCCGCTGGTTCTTCAAATACTGAAATTTCAAAATCATTTTCAAAATTAGCAGAAAATAAAGCGTCTCTTTTAAGCAATCGTGTAACACTGCGTATCTGGTGATATATACCATACTTAAAATCTTTGGCAACTATAAATTCAACCATAATTGGAGTTGCTTGCTCAGGGATATACTTGAATTTCCTAACTCTTTCTATGAAGATAAATTTAAATTCATCCTCTAATGTAGAGTTTTTATCGACCCAGTCAAGCCACAGTGTTATTTTTTCTTCTGCTTTGGCTTTTTCGGAAGAAAGTAATTTGCAGAGAGTTGTATAGAGCATATCTGGCTCATGCTCTTTTTTAAGAAAGACTTTTCCCCAATGAAGAAAGGCTGGCTCCATCATATCTATGATACAGGTTAGATCTGAAGAAGCGTCAAGGATGCAGTTCCGCCATTCTTGAGAAAATTCTTCTGAAGAATGGTTTAGGTTTAGTGGTCTGCAATTAGTTGGTAGAGGATCTTCCATTTTCATCAGCTAGCTTTGTTGCAAATGCAGAAAACATCTGGACCCAATCATCTATCAACATAGTTACCAGAATTGGCTCTCTGTCGTCTTTCGTGATTGCAACAGGTATTTTATTTTTTCCAGCTGAATCATTCACTGCTTGTCGCAAAGCGGCTTTGATATTGCAGCGCTTGTGTCGCTTAAGCTCTAGTTGGAGATGAGCTATTTCGACATCTCCAACTTCTGCTCCGCCCCCTCTTGTCTGAGCAAGCCCTCTTCTGGCTTCTAAGTTTGTTTTTTCGGAAAGGTAATTCGCAATCTCTCTCTCGAAGTTTGCGCCCTTAAGCCTTGCTCCTCGTCCTCTACTGGCCATTCTGTTCTGTTCCTTGGGGGGTGGTTTCTGTTAAATTGAAGTTCACAATTGTGTCGATGATACCACATTCAAGAGCTTCTTTTGCAAAAAAATATTTCGAAGTTTTTCCAAGGAATTGCTCCGAATATTCTTTCTCAGAAAGAAAGCTGTTCGCTCTTAAGATATTGTCGTATCTGCTTTGATAAGCTGCATACGCCTGATGGCAGGAAGATATTTGCTCTAAAGAAGAGACTGCTTCTGGGGGAATAATTGTTTGGTGATAAAAGAACAAGCAATTGTCTGTAGCATACCTCAAGCTTCCTGCTGCTAGAATAAGCAGCCCTGCTGAAGCGCAAACGCCAGCACAAAGAACCCTTACTGGAGAAGTGAGGCCTTTAATACAATCGTATATAGCAAAGCCGTCCGCCAGTAACCCGCCGTCAGTGTTTAAGTGGAGTGTTATTGATTCGTATGGGTGTGTATCAAGCTCTAGTAGTTGAGATATAAGCGCAAGCGATGACTCTTTACTTATTGAGTCAAATAGTGCAAGAGCCCTATTTTCTGGCCCGTAGAACAAGATGTGATTCGGGGTCCAAGTCTCCTGGAAGGCACTGGCCGCTTGTTCGGGGCATTGGGGCTCTTCAGTGTAGTTTTTATCCATTGAAAATAATGTCCATTAAATATTTTGCATCAAGGCTTTTCTTTTTCTTGTATGAAATTTCTCGAAATTCATACCCGCTAGAGATTAGTGCTTGCTTTTTGTTTAGATCCCTTTTTTTGATTTGCTCAAACTGGCGCTTAGCTTCTAAAAATGGCTTGTTTCCATAATTTACTATTCCGTAATGCTGCTCGCCATGAAGTTCAAGAACCATATTTAGCTCTTCTATATACCAGTCAACATGGTGTCTGCCATCGTAATAATCTTCAACAAGATTTAGAACTGCGACCTCTTGGTAGCAGGATAGATTTTTGAAAAAGGGGTCCTCACAAAAGATCTTTCGAACTTTTTCATGAAAATTAGAGGATGAATTAATTCTCATGAATTGAGTTTTCCATTTGGTTTTATTTTTTTGCAACTTTTATTTCTTTTCCTGTGATATACGCAAGTACGCCTCTTTCTTGAAGAAAGAGGTAAAGGTCATTCCATTCTGAATGATCGGATATTTGCTTAAACAAAAGTGGAGAAGTAGGATCCACTTCCTCCAAGTAGACTCTGTCTGTTGGAGTGTGCTTGAAGCAGCAGTATTCTTTCAGGCCTCTGACAACTGTGGCTATATGAAGCCAAGGCCCACCCTTAAATATTTTGGCAGGAAATATTTGTTGGACGTCATTTACGATGATAAATTTTGTTCCGAATGCTTTAGTCATCTTGAATCATTGGATAGCAATTTTGTTTAAAGGGGCATTTGTGCATGCATGGTGTAACGGGAAAATGATAACCATACTCCATTAGCTTAACCATGTCCTTTATTCTTTCAATAGCAGATTCTTTTATTTCATTTGAACTGAAAGAATAATACTTTATGTTGTGGTTCTTTCCGTAGCCAAATATATGCAATAAGACTTGAGGGCGGTTTGATTGTATGTGCTTTTTGACGTATGGCTGCAACAGCTTAAGCTTCAACACTGTCGATGGGTCGTTCAATGCAGAATGCCTTCCAGAGTATGAAGCGAAAGTTATTGCATGAAGTGTTTTATTCTTTAAGGATCTGAAAATTCCAGATATTTCAACGTCTATTGGCGTTTTTGAAATTATAGCACGAGGTTCTATACGGGCAGTTATAGGCTCGTATTTGTCAAAGGGAAAAATCTTATTAAAATTTTGAAGCCAAATAACGGATTTATTCATATACTTTTTCATTTGTGCTTCAATAAGATTCTCGCTTTGATTTTCTTTAGCTATAGCGGAAAGAAGGCAGCTGTGCAAATCTGGCTTAATTCTGCCGCCTTTAAGATGCATCAGTATAAATTTCTCTACAGCATGTTTTACAACTCTAAGCCCAAAATGATTCGAAATTACACCTCCCCGGTGATAAAATTCTGAACATTTTGAATAAGATTTCAAATCTTTCTCTGCTAATACTTTGCCTGCTGTTTTGATATCTAAATTGTTCAGAGTTTACTCCCAAAGGAAATGTCAAATCTGATTGAATCTAAATCTAAATCAATTGAAAAGCCAGAGCTAATCCAAAAATCCTCAAGAAGTGGCAACCCTTCACCCAAATTGTAAGACACGAGGTCTACTCCAAAAAGATAACCTTCTTCAGATAGAGCTATTTTTGGAGCGAGTAAATCCAATTCGTTTTCTTTTGGATGAAAGAGTGGTACGGAGATATACCCGTATGCATATGGGGAAAACTCATTTAGTTTTGATGAGATACCGATCCCAAGAGATAGGTTCGGATCGAAAAATTTCTCTTTAGTTATTCTCGCAGTAATTAAGCTTGAAATTGTTAAAGGAATCTCCTCGTCAGGAGATAGGGTGGAAACTGCAGTAAGGGTTAAAGCAGTTTTTCTATCAGCTAGGACCAGGAGCCCTCGATATTCGATATCGGCTACTTCGTATTTATATCGCAAAGTCTCTTGAGATTTGGTAGATGAAAATTTTGCAACAGGCAAACCGTTTTTCATCTGGAAGGTATAGTTCGGCGGGGGTGTAGGGCAAGTCTCGGCAGGAACTGTAATGTTTTGAGGAGGTGTGCCTTTTGAAATATATCGAATTTTTGTAATGTATTGAATTTCTGCTTCTTGTTGTTTTAATGAAGAAATCAGAATCTTCAACTTTTCTTTTTCCAATCTTTCTGCTTCGAGCAGCTCTTCAAGTTCTAAAGAAGAGTTTGTAACTATTTTTAAAGAATTTTGAATCCGCTCTTTCTCTTCATTAGAAAGAGCGGATTCCTTTTGAGCAAAGTGCTTTGCGACAGCCCACCCTGAGAAGAATAAAATGCATCCTAGAATTAAAAGAACTAATAGTGTTTTTACCTCCCCAAGGAGGGTGTTATTCGCATAAGCCATTTTTAGCCCCAGGTTTTCTTTGGAAGCGCCTCATTTGCTTCCTCTGACTGCACTGTATTTTTTACATGTTGTGATATATAGCAAGGAGTCATTTTGTAATCTGCCAATTTGGCATCTTTACAGGACATGACCTTGTATCTCTGTGTATCTAAGAAAGACTTATCAGTGAATTCGATTAGATTTCTCTTTATTAAAATCTTTTTAAGTCGATCAACTGTGTTGTTGACATAGATCTTTCCAGACTCCAAGAAGAAGAATTCTTTCTCTTCTATGCAATAGATGCCCAAACTGTTATCTCTCATTTTTTATCCTATTCTTATTGAATCGTCGTCAAAAGAAGGAGTAGAAGCTTCCACTAGAGTCACATGTTCTCCACCAGCTCTTAAGCTATGAACAAGGCCTGGTGAAATCACGTAACTCTGGTAAGGCTGAAGCTCTATCGTTTCGTTCTTTTTGTTGTTGGTGATATCAATGTAGGCGATTGAGTCGCCTACATTGAGTAATGTTTCATGTTTTTTTAAATGAAAATGGGTCGAAGTGAACTTCGATGCATAGATTGAAATCGTTTTTAAGCAATAAAGCTCATTGTTCTGATGTATTCTTTCAAAACCCCATGCTTTGGGAACGGTTGCTGGCCATACAAGGCCAGATGTTCCCATTGGGCCTGTATCATGGCCTAGTTGAAGCACTGGGTCGCAAATTAAGGGAATTTCTGAGTTATTATTAAGTTCTTTTATTTCTTGATGCATCAAGCAAACTCCTCGGAAGTTTCAGCATATTCTGTTTTTAAACGAATGACACTAGATCCATCGATTTTGATGGAGCCTGCCTCTTTCTCTGCAACAAATTGTGCAGTTTCATTTCTTGCTGCTTGACTTGCTTTCGGAATCAAAGTGACACTAGATGGATCTAGGTCCAATACCAGCTTATCTTTAAAGCCCGAGATTTTGTTCTTAGTGAAATGAAGCAGTAGCCTTGGGTTCGCAATTCCATCCTGGTCTTGCCAAAAAATTTCAGCATGCTCTTTTCTATCGTGCAAGTCGTTGTATACATGAAAAATCGCATTAGGCCTATACATTAGTGCTCTAGCATCTGCGAGATCGTCATCTACTGGAAGTTTAAATTTTGCTGGATCTAATGGCATGTTTTTCCTGTATTCAGCAGTAGCTATCATACATGAATGGTATTTTGTACACAAATGCTTTTGCTGATTTGAAATCATTGTCATTCTGCTAGTCTGATCTAAATTGGTGAAATCCATGTAGTTGTGCGTATTGTCAACTATAAGCATCATTTTTTTGCTTGGATGTCTTTGTCTGTAGTACCGTAAATTTCTTTCGAGAATTGAAAGGCTGGGGCCATCTTCAGAGTCAATTATTATTAGCCGTTCTTCTGAAATTAGATCTTTAAAGATTTGATCAGCGTCTAGATAGGCTTGTTCATATTGCTTGTCTAGATATAGATGCGGCTGGACAACCATTCCGATGGAAAGCGGATCTTTTTCTGGATTCGCCATGCGATACAAATTTGTTTTTAACCTGGGTTCAATTTGCTCATAGCTATCATCTGTTGAGTGGATAATAACGATGGCGTTTGGATCAGATAAAGCGACGTCGCAGCCGATTGAGAGAACTGTAGCGGTTTTGCCACTATTAGCTCTACCTCCTACATAAATTAAACAGCCTCTAGCCCAATTCATACCCCCGGACATAGCTTCGCTAAATCCAGGGAAGTAATCCATTATAAATTTTGAATGATTTGGATCTTTGTCTTCTCCTGAGCTTCGTAAGTCCTGAATGGCTTCATATCTTGCGAGCTGATAGTTTACACCTACACTATTTTTCTGGTACTTCTTTTCAATCTTATCGATTGTTTGTTCGTGGTTAGTAAAGTGAGCAACTATATTGTGTGGATCTTCAGAGACACACTGCAAGTATTGCTGAGCAGATGTTATTAAACGCTCTTTTCTTTCGTTGTACTTGTCGTTTCTGAGAGAAAATACATCTGATGCAATTGATTGGTGGGATATGCCTGTATATTCAGACAGTGTTTCAATTAATAGCTCTCTTTTGACCGCTGCTTCTTCTGAAGCAATTGTTGGAATCATTTTGGAGCAGATTAGATCAGGGGAATCGTTGTCAGAAGATTGATCAAGTTGCCATTGAAAAGCTGTTTTCTTTAAAAGCTTTAAATAGGCGTCTGGGCCTTTAAGCTTGAAAAGAAATTCATCGGGGTCTTTGGGATTTTCTGCATAGCCGTCAAAGGATTCTGAAGGAGATGAAACAACAAAAACTGAAACCCCCTTAGGCTTTGCTAGAATCTCTTCAAGAACTCGCTGAGTTGCTAAACACCCAGCATTATCCCAATCGAAATTCAAGAAAATTTTTCGTATTCCAAGGGATTTCAGCAAAAGCAGGTGATGCTCTGTAAAGGCTGTTCCACAGACAGCAGCAGCATTATAAATGCCCAACCTGTACATGTTCGCTAAGTCTCCGGGCCCTTCTACTATATAGATGCCTTTCTTTTTTGCTGAAGTTACCGCGATATCTATGCCCAGAAGTGTTTTGCCTTTTTCATAGACAAGGTTTTCTGGTGTATTTATATATTTTGAATTAGCATTTGTAGCGATATTTCTTGAAACAAACCCGAGGGTTCTTCCTCGCTGATCTTTTACGGGAAAGGTGATCTTGTCGTTTCCGAAAAATGAGACATTTCTATGTCTTGACATTTTTCTCACGATCATAGATCTGTTTATTTCTGCTGAATCCCAACCTATTTCAACAAGGCTGGAAATAAGTGCTTCCTCTTCTACTGAAAAGCACTCAAGGCTTTCTTGGCGCCAATTGCGATTGGAAATATATTCCAGAATATGGTTTGGGGGATTACTGTTTTGACAAATCTGAAGTATGTCTTGGTTTAATTTATAAAGCCTGGCTTTCTCTTTGTCATTTTGAGACGGTTCGCCTAGCTTGAGGGGGATACCCAAGGTTTCTGCTAGGGCGGGTATCGTAGTTGTAGCCCATTCTGGCCCAGAGTTAGGCAAATTCTCTATTTGGGCCGCGCAAGCAAATATATCTCCAGACCAATTGCAAGAAAAACATTTTACTGTTTGGTCATTGTTTTTTGGGTTGAAATGCATACTTGGGTCATTGTCATTATGAACAAAGCATTTGAATTTTCTTGCGTTTGCTCTGATGCCCAATTTTATTACAAGGTAATCTCTGAGGCGAATTCTTAAAATGTCTACAACTTCATCTAAGTTGGTAATGAACATTATTTTATCCTAAATTTTGTGGTAGCTGTATATGGCATCGATACAACTTCTTGGCAAGCTGCTATTGCAAATTTAGCTATTTTAATCATTCTGATGTTATCCAAATTTTTGCTATGAAAAAATTTGGCAGCTAATGCTGCGGTGAAGGTGTCTCCTGCTCCGCATGTATTTACGACCTTTGTTCCTTTGGGAACTTCTGCTTCTCCAATTAGGCTATTGCCTTTATATATCCGAACAGGATTCGAAGCGTCTGTATGAAAAACATAGTCGAATTGTTCAGCCCATTTTTTGTCGTATTCCTCTCCACTTGCATGCCAAATTTTTAGCTTGGAAAAAGATAGCCAAAATGGATCTAGACTTCTGTATCTCGAATCTACTATTGCTATTTCTACTTTTGGAGCTTTTGCAATTTTCTTGTCAGGTATTGCTGTAGCATTTAGCGCCCCCTTGTTGTAGTCGCCAAGTACTAAAATATCCGGTTTGTGCTTAACTATTTGGCTGAAGATGTGTTCATCTGAACAGTAAAAAATATCTTTATATTTTTTTGGAGTAAGGTGGATATCTTGGTCGTAGGGCTCAGCTCTTACTATGGTGTATATTCTGTCTATATCTGTAATCAGTGTAGTTGAAAATCGCCCCCCCAAAGGGGGGGCTGGATGGACAAACTTCAAGGAATCAGGAGTAAGGTCTGGATAGTTTAAAAGAAGGGAAAGGATGTTGGAGTATATATTCTCAGCACCTCCTCTCCTTCTTATGACATGCCCTTCTGCGGAGACATAAATATCAAGTATCGGGTCGCCAGTACATAATAACTTACTGTTTAGTGCCATGTGGCATTGCTTCTGCAAGTGAAGATTGTGTCGTTTTTACAAACACAACATTTTCTGGAGAAAGTTGATTCAAGGTTTCTAAACCAAGATAGCTTAAAGCAGACCTAACCCCACCCTCAAATTCTTTTATAATACTTTCTGCTGATCTTCCTGGATGGATTAGAGGCCCTGTTGCCCCTTCAGGGCAATCGGACGTTTTGCCAAGCAAATCTTCTTGAAAAGAAGCAGAGGCTTGACCACGGTACCTTTTTGCAAGTATTGCTTTTTTCCACCAATTTGTCTTGGTGTGCTGCCATCCAGGGGACTCTGGACAACTGCTGAAGTTGCGCCCCATCATGATGTAGTCGGCTCCTGCAGCAAGGTATTTTACAGCGTCACCAGGAGATCTTACGCCTCCGTCCGCTATTAGCTTTACCTTGTTTCTCAAGCCTTTTTCTACTAATGCTTGATGTATCATAGATACTGCAGATAGTTGAGGTATGCCACAACCTGTTTTTAGCCTTGTTGTGCAGGCAGAGCCTGGCCCAACCCCAACCCTTATGTGAGTGCAGCCGCTATCAAAGCATCTGATCGCAGCCTCTGGGGTGCAGATACTACCTGACATGAGATTCGCGACGTAAGGTTTGCTAGAATAAAGCCTGTATAGTGCGTGCATATGGTTTGTATCTCCATGTGCAACATCGATATTCAAATTAATACTGCGAAGATCGGGAACAAGAGCCAAGTCCATCTCTAGTTGTTTTGTTTCTTTTTCTTTTGAGCCAATTGCGAAGAACACATTTGACAAAAAATTAATTTCACCTTCAACGGTTTTTCTTTCAACCAGTTTTAAAGTCTCAAACCATTCGCTTTCCAGGAATCTGCAAACTGTTGCGAAATGGCCAGTAGAAACTACTGCTTCGGCCATCTTGACTCCAGTCACAGTGTCCATTGGGGATGTGAATATAAAGCCATATAATTGTGCTTCTGCTCGTGACTGCAGCTTTCCGAGCTGAGGTACAAGTGCTACATCATCTGTGGTAAGGAATGTTTCATCTAACATATGAGTTTTATATTTGGTTTTTTTTCGTTGAAAAAAAGAGGGTTGAATTGACATTTTTCCAGCTAAAGCCTTATGCATTTATTTTCCTTGATAGGGGTTGCAATCGTTTTCCATTGCCAAGTATTTTCACACAGGCATTCTTCTTGAATTGAAGCTTCATAATAAACGCGCTTGGCCACCGGCTTAATTATTTCAGGTATTAAGTTCAGCATGATATTTGTTGCATTCTGAAGCGAATCGTAAGGGCCAAACCTGTGTTGGGTTTTATTAAGTTTCCAGTTAATAAAGAAATAAGTTTTTGGTTGGTTGTTATTCATTTTGCCTTATTCAAAATGAGGGAGAAATCTTTATTCATATCCACTCCCTTTTTACATCCCCGCCAAGCTGGCGGGTGAACCATCTGATTCGTAACAAACATTTTTGTATTGGCAATGAGAGCATTGCCAGTCGCCTTTTTCGACTTTCTTGACTAATCTTGTTTTACCCTCTTGGATTTGAGCTGTTCTCTTTTCATATTGCGTTGAATCTTTTTTTGAGAGCAGCTTCCTTTCATACAAAAGGGCAATTTTAGTTTCGTCGTAAAGGAGGTCGAAATCTCTTTCTGGAATTATCCCAGAATCAACACTGTTCGCAACATACTTATAGGTCTCAATAATTTTTTCTATACATAATCCAGAGTTTACTTTTTCAGTAATATTTGGGTATATACCTTGGTAGTGGATGTAGTGATATCCATCATCATCGTTTTTTGTGACAGTAATTTCATACTCAGCATTTCTTCCAGTGTCCCTGGCTCCATATGTGAGTAATGCTGGGCCAAATTCTACCCTTGGGTTTGCATACCACCATTGGTAAAGCCCAATCTGCATCAAGTTGCTTCCTCTTGGTTTTCCAAGTGAGCCCTTCTTGCGGGCAGAGGGAGTGCCGAGAACGATGTTGGCACCAAAACCGTAAACAGACTTGATTTCATCAATTTGAAGCTTTTGCGTTTCGGGATTGACTAAGATCAAATCTGTTTTTCCAGAAAGATTTATATTTGGGATGTAAAGTTGGACCTGACCATCAATATACACACCAGATGATTTTGCCAAATCTACGCAATAATCTTCGTACATTTCTCCCATTTTCCAGATCCACTGGAGGTAAGGGTCTGGAGGCAAGAGATTCTTTTTGATATGGTCAACCAAGGGCTGAAAAGATTCGTAATGAGGAGAAAAGGCGTAGTTGTCTAAGAGCAGCCTGAAAAAGGCCGCTCTTTTACATTTGCCAACGACTTCTTCATCTCCCCATTCGTTTACTATTGTAGTGGATGCTTCAGAAGGCCATTGAGTGGGCTTCTTTTTATCCCCCAGCCTTGGTCGACTTAGGTAGTTGCTTATGTGCCCAATAAAGGACCACTTAGTTGTCATTAATTTATTCTTCACTCTCCGGTGAAGCAATATCTGCGATTGCTTCCTCAGGTGATTTTTGGATGTTCTCTTTTAGAGAAGCTTTGATTTGCTCAATTTCTTCGCTAGAAGCTTTTACAGCGTTTTGTGCTTGCTCCTGAATCTCTTTGTATCGGTTCTCTGCCCAGGTTGGGTAGCTGTTCATATCGATAGATATGCCCTGGGCTTCCAGCTGAGTGTAAAGATACTCTGTAAGCAAACCGAGCTGGACTAGTTGAGCATTTGCTGCATCAATTCTAATCTTGAGTCCAGTTAGCATCTGAAGATGCTGTTCATCATTTAAAATGTTTTGAGTTGTTTCTTGCATAGTGAATCCTTTTTTGGTGGTAATTGACTTCCCAAATATACAACATGGCTTTTATTAAAGCATGTATTGCCATCTTCGTCTTGATATATGACGGCATAGCCGTTAGTTGCATGGGGAAATCTTAAGTTTGATTTATGTTGGTAAGGTTGACGAGTGCACATGGCACCTTGTTCAATTAAAAGTTTATTTCCTACAACACCCTTATATATTCTGTGGGTGTGGCCTACAACAATCGAATCATACTCTGCGAAACGATTGGTGAAGTAACGATGAATTCTTTGCACAGTTGCACCAGGATTTCCTCCTTGATAAGCATCAGGGTGGCAAAAAATCGTTTTGCCAACAAGAACATACCAAGAATCATATCGTTGGTAAACAACATTTTCAAAATTAATTTTTTCGACTAGTTCTCCGAATTCATCAAGAAGCTCTCCATTCGCAAGCCTCGCTAATAAATCTGGACGCAATATTTGGCTTGCCTCTTTTTGGAAATCGTTTCTTGCTAGAGTTTTTGCAGGTCTTCTATCGTGGTTGCCGCTTACAATTACAACATTGTCAAATGTTTCTGAGCATTTTCGGACAAGTTCAAAAGCAGCAATATACTCTTTTAGCGCAGCAATTCTTTTCGCTTTTCCGTATGTTGAAAACACATAGCCGTCAAGTATATCACCATTCAGGACGCATACATCAGCGTCAGAATGGTTTTCTATTGCCGTATTAATTTCATCATAAAGCGCAAAAGGAAAATGTATGTCTGACAAAGATATTATTTTTCTTGTGGGGTTATCTACAAGGCCTATGCTCAAAGGGATTGCATCAAGCATGTACTCTTTGTTCATTTGCTTAATTTGTTCCCAGCGATTGTCATATTTCGCAACATTATAGTTCAGAGAATTCTCTGCTGTAATGTTATCGCGTGCACATTTTTTTCTGATTGCATCATATGATCTCGAAGTATGAAATCCTGGTAATTTTTTAATAAATCGCCTATTGAATTCTTCAAAAATTTCAGCGTGAGTTCTTGTGGCGATCAACAAGTTAAGTAAGTGCTCTTCTTCGGGTTGCCATAATGTACTCATTTAATTCTCCTGATAAACATTGATATTTTCAGCCATAAGTTTTATGGCAGGTTCTTCTTGTTCTACTCTTACATTCAATCTGAGCAATGTACCAGGTACTATTTCTTTGTCTGATATCTTTTTCCAAAGATTTGAAAAAATTGTTACATCTGCTATTGCAGTAGAGTCATCGATTTCCATAAAAGCCATTTTCTTTTTTGTTCTTGTGGTTATGACTTTTATTGAGTTGACTATTCCGCAAACCTTAGCTCTTTGCCCTTTCCACAGGCTATTCAACTTTTCACACCCAGAAGATATCAATTGTGCTGGGTGTGCTATTACGTAGCACCCTATGTAATGTGCTTGTTCTATTAGTTGCTGCAAGGTCAATTCGATTTCTTCATCTCTATTTAAAGATATTTTAACAGGTTCATCCTTTAATTTTAAGGCTGGAAGTCTTCTTAGCTTCATTTCCTCAAGAGCAGAAAGCTGCAGTTTAAGTTCTGAGGCAATATTTTGCAAAGTTTTTTGTTCAGAGGGATCATCGCATGATTTCAATAATCTTTCTTGCTTTTTTAAAGCTTTTCTAAGTTCGTTTCTATCTTCAATTAGCTTTGATGTTTTTGCGTTTTCTTTTTCCCTAGTAACAGAATCTATCTTTCTTTGTTCATAATCTACAATATCTTTAACATAGTTAAAAAGAAGGTTGCTGTTGTCTATGAGGTCTTTCCTTGAATAACCTAATTTATCGAAAGCTCCTGCATGTATAAGGCTTTGAAAAGTTTTTATGGTGACTTTCCTCAAGTTTACTCTATCCAAAAAATCGTAAATACTAGTAAATGGTGTTTTGCCTCTAGCTGCTGCTATCGATCTGGCTGCAGTTTTCCCAACATCTCTTATTGCATTTAGGCCAAAAAATATTTCGTCTTCTTTAATTGTGAAATCAATTGAAGATCCATTTACGCTTGGAGGGTTGATAAAGACTCCAAGCTTTTTTGCTTCCTGTATATATTCAGGTGCTTTTTGGGCCCAAAGTTTTGGCTGCAATGTTTTTGAGCGCACAGTCATAAGTGCTGCAAAAAACTCTACAGGGTAATTGGCTTTAAGGTAGCCAGATATGTAAGTCAGCATACTGTAGCTTACGCTATGGGCTTTGTTAAAGCAATAATCTGCAAAACCAAGAAGCTCGTCCCAAAGGTTTTCCGCATAGTCTTGCGAGAGCGAAGTGCGCTCGCTGCATTGCTTTATGAAAGGAATTTTATAATTTGATAAGGCAGAAACATTTTTTTTGCCCATAGCTCTGCGAATGTCGTCTGACTCTTTTTGCGTAAAACCTGCAAGATCTGAACAAATTGACATGACTTGCTCTTGGTAGATTATTGTCCAATAACTGGATTCTAATATTTTAGCAAGTTCTTCAGGAAGTGTATCTGGTGGATACTTATTGTTTTTGTTGTCAATATAGAGTTTGTCAAGTTTTGCTTGAAGTGGACCAGGCCTGTTCAATGCACTAATGTCACTTAGCTCTTCTATCGTTCTTGGTTTAATGCGAGAAATTAAATGCTTTGCCATGCCGGATGTTTCCATTTGAAAAACACCTGTAAGTAAACCTTCATGAAGCATCTTGTACGTTTTCTCGTCACCATCTTTTATTTCATAAGGAACAATGGATATGTTTTTGGTTTCGAGTATTAGCCTCAAGGTCTCTTTTATTATTGACAATGTGTCAATAGAAAGAAAATCAAATTTAATCAAACCAAGAGATTCGACCTCTTTCATATCGAATTGAGTTATTCTTTCTGCTTTGCTGTTTTTCCAAACAGGAACAACATCTCTAATTGGGAAGTCGGAGATAACAATGCCTGCTGCATGAATGCCGAAATTTGCAATTAGGTTTTCCAAGCTAAAAGCGAATTTGTAATAGTCAGAGTATTTTTCCTCTGTCGATAATTCTGGAACTTTATCAATGATTTCAGCGAGAGAGGCTTCTTTTCCATATTTAGGTGGGGGGATATTCTTGAGAATGTATTGCAGATCATTTGCAGGACCTTCTGTTACTCTGTAAAATGATCGTGTTAAAGATTTCGGCTTAAATTTGCCATGAGTTATTATATTCGCAACATTTTCTCTTCCCCAATAGTCTACGGCCCATTGAATTGCTTTGTCTCTATCTAAAGCATCATGATCAATATCTATGTCGGGAGGGCTTCCTCCAATAAAATCAGAGCGTTGTTTTTGAAAATCAAACTCATCTGTGATTCCACATACGTATAGTAGAATACTGTTGTGGGGATTTGGTAAGCTGTACTTGTAATTGGGGTTTTTTTCACGTAACCTAAGCAAGTCATGAATTGTATTCAAATCTTCTGATGAAACCATATTTTCTTCGAAAGAAAGAAAGTCTGAATCAACAGTAGAAAGCCTATTTTCAATATAGTGTTTTTTTATTTCGTTCCGCAAAGGGGGGGTGCTCCATGAATAAGAATCAAAAAGAATATGTAACGTTTGATTTGGGTGTAGAAGCTGACCCTTCTAATGCTACAATTTTGGCAGAACTTGATGGTTTCTTGAGGTCTGCGAAGAAAATTACTTTTCTATTTAAAAGCACAGGCTATTTTGCCGATGCTCATATAAATGAAGCAAAAAGAAGAGTGAAGTATAATTCTGAAAGTGTAGATAGTATTTCCTATAAAGTGCATGGAGCAACTGACCCTATTAGGGTTGGGCCATCATTGCAAACAATTTCTGGGCCAATACATAGTGTTAGACTGTCCAATGTGAGCTTGGGGGCTGATGCTCAGCTAAGGATAATGGTTTCGTGATGATTAAAAGATACATGATAAGGGGCGTTAGAAGGTGTAAAAACGGATGCCATTTTTAGGGCGAGAAGGTCAGCTTTCTAAATGTCCCATTGTTTGTTTTTAATGGAGAATGCTATGGATGCTAATAAATGCAAATGCCAATGCAAGACAAAAGAGTCTTGCATTGAGAAAATGTGTGTATGCTGCAAAGAGTCTTGCTGTTGTTAAAGATGCTTGGCTAGGCGTTAAGTTAATCGGAACCGTTTTTGAAGTGGCTGGGAAGATCATCGCCATACAAATACTTGCAGTCCAAAGCAAAAGTTTCGTATGATTTTTCCCATACACTTTGCAGTGTTTCAGTTGCAAAGCTAATTAAATCGTCCATATCCCATGCATCGACTATGTCTTCCGCTAGCTGCTGCCTGTTGTTGCTGTTGTTTTCGAGTTTCATATCTTTCTCAAGCTGTTGAGTTTTAGAATAGAGTTAGGCATGCTCAAGGCCAGGTAGTACAGAGCCATCTGGCCCTACTGCTACATCAACGAGTTCACTGACCTGGTAGTTGTTTTTGGCAATTACCAGGTCTTTTTCACTCCATTCTTCAATATCTTCCCCGTGAGAATATCCGTCCGTTGGATTTGATGATTCTTTAAAATCCCAATAATGTTCAGTGTCTAAATAATCGTAAACTGCTTCCTCAGAAGGTGCGTCGATTACTATGTGGTATGTCAGCGTTTCGCTAGTGTAGATGTTGTAAATTGGCATTTTTCATGCTCCATTTTTGGAAATGCAACTGCTTAGTGATTGTGGTTGCATTTATTGGTTTTTTGCTGGGGTAGTATAGATTCTATTTGCTGAGCCATTTTAGGATTGAAAAGTATTGGCTTTGCCCCGCGGCCTATATTTAAGAATCTTTCAAAGAATAGGCCATACTTAATTGGGTCTACCTCTGTTATACCCATGGAATAAGCCACAAGAGAGCCTGCTGCTGAACCTCTGCCTGGGCCATGCAAAACTCCTATATCTCTTGCACCGTGCATAAATTGAGCTACGATTAAAATGTAGTCTGAAAATCCCATTTTTTTTATTGTTTTTAATTCATGGTCTAGTCTGTCTCTATAAGTCTTGGGCGGCATCTCTCCAAATTTATTATACAGGTTTCTTTTTGAAGTTATCTCTAGCCAGCTATCGCTAGTCAAACCTTCCGGCACTTCTTGAAATTTTGGATACCTATTCATTCTGTCTGTAAAATATGAAGTTGAATCCACCATTTCAGCCACCGAGGCTGTGTTTGATATTGCTTCATATGGAATGTTTTGTTTTTGAGCAGCCTCCCACATCCAGTCGTGGGAAGCAACATGAACATCTATTTCACCAAATGAAAATCTTTTTTCATTAGAAAGGGTTGTTTTTGTTTGCATGCACAGGGCAGCTTCATGAAGTTGCTTGTCTTCGCCATGCGTATAGTGGCAATCATTTGTTAAAACGAGAGGCATATTTTTTCTAGCAGATATTTCAAGCAAGGTATTGTTGACAATTTGCTGGTCTTCCATTTCGTGGAGTTGCAACTCAACAAGAAGCCTATTATCAAACATAGCTCTATGATGATCTATCATCATTTCTGCTTTTGTTTTTTCACCTTTTAAGATTAGCTGAGATATTCTGGACCCAAGACAAGTTGTTGTTGCGCATATCCCGCCTGAGTATTCTGCAATAAGTGCATCATCTATTCTTGGCTTTCTATACATGCCCTCAGTATAAGCCAGGCTGGAGAGTTTGTATAGGTTGTGTAGCCCTTCATTATCTAATGCGAGAAGTATTAGGTGGTAATAAGCTTCGTCTAAATCATCAGTTTCTCTAACAGTTCTGTCTTGTACAGTGTAGTATGCTTCCATACCAATAATTGGCTGGATTCCTGCCTTGATGCAGGATTTGTAAAATTTATAAGAACCAGATACATTGCCATGATCTGTAATGGCTAAAGCTTTTTGGTTAAGGTTTTTTATGTGGCTGGGGATTGTCTCAACTCTATTGATGCCATCCAATAGGGAGTATTCTGTGTGCATGTGCAAATGCACAAATTGATCAGAACTCATGTTTCTTTAAAGCATCCATTACATTTTAAATGCATATGCCTTGCCGGGAAATTCAATGTCAGAGGCTTATCTTTAGCTCTCATGAAGCCTAAAGAGAAATACTTTTGACAATTTTCACAGAAAAAATGTTCTTCAAGATATTTTGTCTTATCGTTTTTAACGATAAAAAGAAGCTTCTTCGTTTTGAAGCACTTTTGTTTTATTGGTGGTGATTCATTTGGATAAAAAGAAACGCCTTCAAGAGCTTCAGTAATTTTATCTATTATAGCTTTTATTTCAATCACATCTTCTGTGCTTGGAGATGAGTCAAGTAGATTTAATTTAACTGACAATTGTTCTTGAAGGCTCTCCATCTCCATCGAGACTGGAACCGCTGAGACAAGCCCTTCTAAGACTTTCTTGAAATTCTTTGTTATCTGCGATAAAGGATCGTGCACCTATTTTTCCTCCCGTACATATTGTTTCTTCTTTTCCGTCAGGCATTTTTGCGATTACGGCTCTGCCAGCGAAACGAAGCAGATTGGTTTCTTTTGCGCAATCGATAAGATCCAATACTTTGTCAGTGCCTTTTCCGCAAAAGAATGAGAATTGTGCCTGCCTCGAAAGTGCAGGAGCCATTTTGTTTTTAACAACCTTTACTTTCATCAACAATGCATCAGGGTATGTTGGGGAAGCTTTGGAAGTGATACGCAAGCGGATAGAAGCGTAAAATGGCAAAGCATTACCACCGCTAGTAGTTTCGGGGTTACCAAACATAACGCCAATTTTCATTCTGATTTGGTTTATAAATATGTAGGTAACATTTAGATCTGCACTTATTCTGGAGAGATTCCGTAAAGATTTTGACATAATTCTGGGCAGCTCTCCGACTCCAGTTTCATTCATTAGCCTTTTGGTTTCGGCTTCTGACTGTGCTGCATCAACAGAATCAAAAATTATTAAACCGACTTTGTTGCTTAACCCAAGATCTTTTGCAAGCTGCATCGCTTCTTCCGCATTATCTGGGTAAGCAAAAATCATTTTGTCGGGATCAAGGCCGAAACCCCTTATTAACTCTAAGCTAGTCGTTCTTTCTAGATCTATGAAGCATGGGGGGCGTTCATAGCCATATTTCGCAACGTATTCTCTGACAAGCTGAAGTGCAAATGATGTTTTACCAGCAGAAGGTGGCCCGAATATTTCAACAATCCTATTGGTAGGTATTCCATTTATTCCTAGTTGCTGGTCAAGAACTAAACTTCCGGTTGAGAATGTATCGCAGCTTAAATAGCGTGGCCCCATAGTAATCATATTCTCTTTTGAGAATTTTTTTCCTAGAGCATTTGCAATACTGTCTATTTCTGCAATTCCTGTTATTTTTTTAATAGCCATTTTTTCCTTGTGTAGTTACTCTTTTTTTTCAGGTGCAAATGTAAGTTTTTCACCATCTGCAAAAGTTATAATTGTGTTATTCCCTGGGTGTGGCCGAACGTGGACTTTGAGGAAGTCTTCCATAGAGTCAAAGATTGCTATCCCCCCTCTGGGGGGAGGGTATAGCCAGTGGACTATGCACTGCCCTGTCCCCAGAACTACGCCTTCAATAACAATGCCTTCGCCAGAAACTCCAGTCTCATCAGACTGCCGACAAACAGTAAAGGTATTTATTCCCTGTGGGGCTAATTTGGATGGTGGTTTTGGTTTTAAATCTATATTTTCGTTATCATCCATAATCAATCTCCAATGATTGTTTTAGAGTCCTTCTTATCTGGATTATAAACCATAAATTTAATATTTCCATTCTTGATACAATCTCGTATTCTTCTTTGCACTTTTGTCAGGTTGCTACTTCCTGTTTTTATATCAACAAAAACAATTGATTCAATTGTGTCAGATTTTTTATCTGAAATTGCTGAGCAACCATCGAAGACTACGTAATCAATAGGGTTTCCCATGAATCTAAAATCCTTCAGATTCATTCCTTCCATCATTATTGGAGCAAGATGTTCGGTAGCTTGCCCCCTGAGTACGCTTCTGGAACGGTCTAAGCTATCTTTTCTTATCTTTTTCTCTTCGAGAACTTTCCAAGAGTCAAATTGGGTTTGAAACTTTGCCTCAAGCTCTTGGTGCAGCTGGTTCAATTTTGTTTGGAGGCTCTCGTGTTTAAGTCGGTAATTATCGATTATTGTTAAGTTTTGATTTTTTTCCTTTAAAAGTTTATAATATTTTGTAAAAAAATAAGCAATGATAAAAATCATTGCTGCAATTGCGGGAATGTATATAGCCATGGTTTTTTCTTTAAAGACAGAGGTTTTGGTTACTGGCACCTTCAATGTGCTTCATGCAGGCCATGTTCGTCTGTTTGAGTTTGCATCAAGATATGGCAAGGTTACAGTAGGTATTAATTCTGATTTATTTTTGAGAAACAAATACGGTGATCAACAAACTGTTGGAGTTCTAGACAGATCGTATGTAATACGAACGAATCAATTCGTAGACAAAGTTGTTGTTTTCTCTGAAAATGAGCCTTCCTCTTTAATAAAGAAGCTAAAGCCTGCCTTTGTTATAAAAGGCCCCGATTATAAAGATGTTGAATTGCCTGAGCAAGATGCAATTAATTTGGTTGGTGCAAAGCTGATTATACAGCCTATTGATAAAGAATATAATTCAAAAGATTTGGTAAAAATATTACCAAAAAGTTCATTTAAAATCTTTGATGAATATAATTAGTGGCCAGTAAAACAGGAGTTCACTTTTAGCATTTTGAAAAGACTTTCGGAAAGCTTATTCTTCATTGGCAATAATTCTTTGTCCATATCTTCATGTTTTGAAACAACTAGCAAGGCAATAGAAAGAAAATCTTTCTCTGAGGAAGGGATTTTTTTGTTTATGTAAATTTCTTTTTTTTGAAAATCTACTTCTGGCTTTTTCTTTCTGAAGTGATAAACACTGTAAACGTGCCCTGCGTAAATAAAATTTTCAGGTATTTCGATTGTTCTCATATACTTCTGATTCCAGAATTGATCTGCTTGTTGTATTAGGTGCTTTTGCAATAGTTGCAAATCGCTTCGGTCATCATCCATCAAATGGGAAACAAGATCTTTGAGCGAGAGATCATCATCAAAGTTGTCTTTCAGATGTAAAAGCCTGTAAGACGGGTCGAAAAAAAGTTCGACTGCAGAGGAAAATGCTTCTTGCAAATATTTCTTGTTCCTGAATTTAGGGTGTTGAAGCTTAATATAATCGTCACTTGCTTGTCTTATAATTGCAAATAGCAAGCGCTTATAATCTTCAGGTTCTTCGGGTATCCCATTTGACGGATTGGTCATTTAGCAAGCCTTGCCGCCATGGCGGTAAGATCTTTAGCGTTGTATTTTAGCTTAACAGCTATCGCCTCTTCAAGATCTATGCCGTGGAGTCCGCAGAAATCAGCTATTCGTATTACGGTATCTGCAATTTCTATTGGTATTCCGCTAGGCTTTTCAGTTCCATCAGATTTGGGGGTAAAGACTATCTGTGTTGGACTAAGCCCTGCTCTGTAGTCTTCGAGAGCTTCTGAAATTTCTGAATGCATCAAGCAAAGAAGTTCAGGAATTGTCCTTTCCTTTTCGTGCCACCCCTTTTCAAGAGCTGTTGAATGAGATTCGTGTACCAACTGATTAATATGCATTAATTTTTCCTTTAATTATTAAAGATTTCTTCTTCGAGAGAGCAAGAGTCTCCATCGCAAAATTTGTCTTCGACTTCATGTCGAGAGGTCGAAAGGTCAAGCTCTTTTAAGTTTTCTGTTAGAGCTAAATACTCAGCTTCAGTTATAGGTTCGTAAGGTGCATTGATATAACCATGCTCTTCAAGTGGAAGAAGAGAGATTGACTTTAGGTTATTTTGAAATATTTCTAAGCACTCTTTAATATCATTTTGTTCATGAGGTTGAAAAGTGATAGTGCAGCTGACCTGATTGTCTGCCCAATGCGCTTGCATCATAACGGCATTTAAAAATTGTTCCCAAATTGAAACGTCTATTTTTCCTTTTTGAAAATATTTTTCTTTTACAGGGAAAGAGATTACATAGGTATCTGGGCTATAAACATCTTCACTAACTTTGAAGCCTGCTTCCTGGCAAGCTTTGACAAGGGGTGAAGTATCAGATACACGAATATTTCTTATATAATATTCAGACTCTGGATAATGAATTCCGGGTGTTGCACCACAAAGCAGGGAGACCGTCCCGCTTGGTTTTACGCTTGTCATTTTTATGCTGTGCGGAACGCACAGCCATTCGCTATAGATTGTGTCTAATCGGTTTATATACTCATAACCGTTGTTGCACCAGCGGATAAACTCTTGTCGCCCAAGCTTATTCATTGCTTGAACAATTCCACTCATAGAGCACCCTATTCTGCGATTGCGCATCATAACAGCGTTTGTCTTTAAATTGTGCGTAGGCACGAGGGTAACTGTTTTTGCATATAAATATGCAAACTTCAATGTTCTTTGATAATCCTCAAATGAGGAATGGTGTGCTGGGAAGGTTTCTACTAAACAGCAAAGTTCATGATCTTCAAGGGATTGTTCAGAGCAAGGATTTGTTCCTATGACTCTAAAATCTTTATAATTTTTATCATCCGCCATTCTGCCATATGCAATAATATTGTCTAGCCATATAATGCCTGGTTCACCGTTGCTTTTGATGCCATCAGCTATTTCGGTATAGTCCATCCCGATTTTTCCAAAAATACTGTTATTTGATGCCCAGCGATGAGTTCTTAGTGGATGGGAGTCAATCTGATTCTGAAGGAAGCTATGTTCTGGTGAATCTGCCAGACAGTTATCTTGCTTTTCAATCAAATCCAATAGTGCTTCTGGATTTTTAAGATTCATAAAGGAGGAGTCAGTTGGTTCGCCGAACATAATTTCGGCAGTCCTTCTAACGCCTCCAGAGACAACGCAAACTCCGATATGATTAAACAAATCAACTATTTGTGTTGAAGAAATAAAAGTTTGTGCCTTCGCGGTTGGATCAAGAAGAGTCTTTATGTTTTTGACCAAAAGCATTAAAGGCTCTGGTCCCGATGCAATACCACCGAAGCCTTTTATTGGAGTGCCTTTTGGGCGAACTTCACTATAATCTATATTTGCAGGCATAGGGTTTTTGCCAACATATGAGTTCAAAACAACTCTAATCAGATCTACCCACCCTTCTCTTGAGTCTTCAACAATGAAAGTTTCTTGTGATGTCAGAGGCGGTTGAAGCTTTATTTTTCCAGCACCCCTACAGTCGCCTCCAACGCCAACACCAAACATGCTCATGTCCATTAAAAAGCAAAATGGAGTTGCAAAATCTACATCAATGTTTTTTGTTGTGACAAAAGCGCAATTGTTGAGAGCGGCTGAACCCTTTTGATATATTAGGTCAGTCCCCATTGTCCAAAGGCCTCTGCCTGGAGGTGTAAATTTAAATTTCCACATTCGGACAAACATTTCTTGAGCAGAATTTTGCGCTTTCCTGTCGTTCCAGGGCACCCTAAGGCTTTTGCAGTGTTGTTTTTGTATATTGTAAACGCCTTCTACGACTCTTTTGCAAGTTTGCCAGTATTCTTCTGTACTGCCATCTGGTAAAGTTCTGGCATAAGTTCTTTTATATGTAAAGTAGCCTACTTGACCCCAGGGGGGCTGTAGGCCTTTATACTGGTCGATGAAGGTGTTGCTTAAAGTAAAATCTCTAATTTTGCGGCCATCCATTTGTTGGGTCAAGAACATTTAGCCTCCTATTTATATGTAACGGTTTGTGTAGTAGAGCGGGATATGTAGAGGGAAATATTAACTAGAAGCCCACAAATAATTGAGCCTATTACAGAAGTAATGCTTTTTGATATTCCGCTTAGTAATATAAGTGTTAGTGCCACTGAGATCAAATCAGTTAGCACAAAATGCTTCAGCATAAAGCCCTTTATCCTTGAAGGTAAATGACTGAAGCTAAAAATCATTGAAAGCCAAGTAAGAAATCCAAGCATTAGCCCATCTATCATGCTTGATCTTCTTCTAGGTTTGAAATTATTCTATTAAGATACCACCTGGCTTTTTTTAAATCTTCCAAAGGGTTTGATTTGTATTTATGCCTGGCGAGGTATTTCAAAACATTCCCTTCATTAAAATTTAAGTTCCAAGCTTCGACAACATCAATAACTTCTAATTTGCTAAAATTGTAATGTTTGGGACTGTCAACTTGCTGTTTCATTTTTTATTCGCTTGAAGTTTGAATGTTTTTTCATACTTCAAGAGAGAAGATATAGCAAGCTATTTCTTAAGAAGAGCCAAGAATTATTTCTCTCTTTTCTGGAGGGGTGGGTAAATTGTCTGAAATCATTATATGGACTTTATCAAACTCATCTTTCCACACGGAAATTTCCCAACTCGCATCAGCAGAAAATATGTTTAAACTTTCCGTGTGGGGGGCATAGTTTTCAACTAAAATATTTTTAGTAATTGGATTTGTTGTATGTTTAGGCATGTGAAATTTTGCCTATGTAGTAAAAAATGATTGCAAGGGCAGAGGCCGCTCCATAGAGAGAAAGGTATTTGAAATTATTTTTTTTCATAAAGTAAGTATATTTTTGTAGAGTGACAAGCCTTATTGGCTTGTCCATTTGATCTCTACATTTAGGCTCATGCCAAGTTGCTCAAATATCCTTCTAAGCTCCAGAAGGGTGTCTAACCTTTGTTTCCAAAAATTCTTTACTATTTTGGAGGCAACTCTAGCAGATATTGTTGAAGACATATAGCTTTCTGCCATTTTTTCTATAACTGTAGCTGCAGGTCTTGTGGCTCCTTGTTTTGCATAATTATTTACTATTGCTGTTACAACATCTGATTTTTTTATAGAGTTGCCTCCAGCAACAGCATCTGCCATAGAGCATGCAAGTGAGAAATAATTGCTAGCAATTTGAGTATTTTGAGCCACTTGAATAAGCATAGTGCGATATTTTTGTGGATCCAAATCTTTCTCTTTTGGAATGTCAACCATTAGGGTGGTCGCCCATTGGTAAAGAGTTTTGTCATAAAAAACAAAATTTTTTATAAAGTCTTCAGTGACGCTTGAGTAAATTTGAGCGCCTTCAGATATGATGTCAATTATTTTATGAGGAGAAATTTCTTCTAATAATTCAGTATTTTCAGGCATTTAAAATTTTATTTTAACAATTCTGGGGGGAATTGTTTTTACCTCAAGGTTATTGTGTTTTGGTTCTTTTTTGGCAAGCCAAGTTTTTGTAAAAGTTTCAGCAAGAATGACATGGCTGCTAGTTGTGTTAGAAACAAAATTGGATCTACGACATCTTGCAGTATGATCATGAATAAAAATCGCAAGTGATTCTTTGTGTCCTATTAGAAGATCATAGGACCAAAGCATCCCTTTGGATGCAGAAAGATTTCCATTATAAGAATGAGCATTTTTATCTTCTAGCCAATTGAGTATTACATTTTTGTTTTTCATATAGGTAGGACCAACACAGCCTGGCGACAAGTCGCCAGGCTGTGTTTTTACTGAAGGTTGCTTTTAAAATAAATCTAATTGGTTGCTATCTTCAAAAGCGATTATGTCTTCAAAATAAGCTTCTAATTCAATAGAAATTTTATTTTGATTAAAGCAATGTCGACATCTTACTTCTTTTTCGTATTTCTCAAGGAAAGAGGCAAGAAGTATTATTGATGTAGAGTCAGTCCAGCCCGACTGGGCCTGGTATCCCCTTATTCTTTCTAAGAAAGTAAGGTGCATTACCAGAGGGGCTCTTTTGAGGTTGCTGCACTTGTAGCTGTATTATTCATTTGGACATGTGCATTTGCTGCAGCAGCCCTATTTGTTGTAGATGCTGCTCTTTGATATTCATCGACAATTGCTTGCTTGACTTCATCTCTCATTTTTTCGCCAGTTTCGCCTACAAATCTTACGTCGTCAAACCATCTGGGTTCTATTTCTCCAGTTTCTGGATTTTTTACTTTTCCCTGATGTTGAGGTGGGGATGCGAATAGACCCTTAGAGCCGTCTATGATTCTAAAGCCGTTGACCTCAAGAACATCGTCTATAATGAGGGTTGCAAAACCGACTATTTTGCCAGCTGGTTGATTGAGTTTGTTTACTCTTACTGTGTAATTAAACATTAGAGTTATTATTCTCTTTCATGATTGGAGGTGGGGGTTGAGGCAAATCTTTTGATAGATTTTGGTTGTTGTTTACTTGTGTTAAAACTTGTTCGGCTAATGCTGAACTAACTGTAGTAACAGTTTTTTGATAAATGTCTTTGCTCGCTTTTAAAATAAGCGAGGAGGCAAGACTTATGAGAACTGGTGGTATCATTGGTATCTTTCAATAGTGAAATGACAATTATTGCAATTGAGTTTTTTGTAACTCTATTACTATTTCATTTTTTTCATGCAATTTCCTATAAAAATAACCGGCAGACATGCTCGTTGTCACTAGCTGCACTAGTGTGAGGTCACCTATGGTGTGCCTATCTTCCAACAAAGATACTAGAACATTTCCCAATACTGCTATATCTTCTTTTTTTGACTCTACAACTTCTGGAATCAGGATATTTAAAAGTTCTTCAGGACTGAGGGTTACGTCTTCTTTTTTATTTTTGCTTTTAATTGTTAATTTCATCAGGACCATCCAATCATTAGAGGAACTGCGGACATAAATAAACGGAGCAGCACTGTGTATTCTCCAGATGTTAAAGGCACTGACACGTTTTTGTATTGACTGTTTTGGCCTTCTGCTTTTTCTGAAAGCTTTATCATGTAAGTACCTGCATATTTTTCCTCACCAGGAACAAATGACAAGCTTTTGGTTGATCCATTTGTGCTTTTATGAATAAGTCTGGGAGGTGCATCTGGGCTTGAAAAAATTTGAGTTATATCATTCAGTCCAAAGGCAAAGCTAATCTTATTGCCCCAGTCATATGCTTTGTCTTGATTAGGCTTAGCGGGTGCCACTTCCAGCAGCACTCCACCATTCTTTTCAACTCGACCGCTTTCATTATATCTTGGGCGCATTAAGGTAAATTGTGCCGCGCCTATTTTTTTATAAACAGGCATAGTGCCTGGAAAATTTCTATTCTCTGGGTTCATCTTTTTTTTGTCCTAACCACTCTAGTATTATAATGCCTTGACGTACTAAGGCATTGCTGTATGTATCACCATTCTTCTTGATATCATCAAGTAAAAAATGGTGAATATTGTTCCAATTTATTTTTTCAGTTCTTTTTTCAAACGTTTTAACACCTAAACGAATAAAAAGATTTCCAAGTATTTCAACTGTATCTTTTGTGCTTTTTTTTTCGAGCATTAGATGGATCTCATCTAATAAGATTTCATTAGAAAGATTCATTTGTTAAATAATTCGTCTAAAAGATTTTTGGCCGCTTCGTCAGACGTAACAGTGAATGTAGCAGGGAGCATAGCTGTTTGCAATAGTGATTCATAATCTAAATCCAATCCTCGGCTCTCTCTTTCGACCCATTGTTTTTCTCTGGTCTTTCTTGGAATAGAAACTTTTACTACTAAGCTATTTTTAAGTGAAATTCCACAAGCGCTCTCAATAATTATGTGCTTGTTTTTGTTATTGCGAATAAGGTCATGAATTTCAGATAAGTTTGAATTAGCTACATCTACATATTGAATATCAAAGCTATTGGTTGAAGCCAAGTAATTTTTTAAAAATTTAGTTTTGCCACTAGCAGGCAAACCGATATATTGTAGTATCATGAAAAACCTTAAAAAAAAGATTGGAACGGATAAATCCGTTCCAATCAGTATTAGTGCAAATACATTCAACTAAGTTAAAACTTAGTTTGCATTGCCCTTGACTGCGCCAGTGGCGAAAACTTCGTCACCATTATTCAGTCCAGTCTGTCCAAAGCTAGCAGGGGATACAGCCTGGCCATTTACGAAAATGCTTCTTCCGTGAAGGTCAGACTGAGTGACGAGACTTGCGACTGTAGCGCCATCGTCAAGGTTTACACTAGAGGCACCAGGGCCAGGAATTCGAACCAAAGTTACATTAATTGACATTTTATTTATCCTAAATAAAATAAGTTTTGAGACGAGGATTTAGGTTGAACATGTATTTTTTATCTAAATCCTCAGGTGATGTTAACATGTTGTTGCATATGCAATGGACTGCATAAGAGGCCACTAAGCTTACTAGAGTAGTGCAAATTCGCAGGTTACAGGGCCCATCGGGTATTTCATCGTCATTGACAAGAGTACTCTGCCACTCTTCACAAGAAAGAATATCTAGGGGATCAATCAGATTTAATTCTGCATAATCCCAGCCAATACGAGTTTCGTAGACACAGTCTACTTTGTAATTGTTGGAAAAAGAGCTGTAAATATCTTTTCTGGCAGACATTGTATCAACAGTTAATACTAAATGTCCGCTTAGCTTTTCTTTGTCTTCTGCAGTAGTAAAAAACTTATCATATTTTATTACTTCTATTTGTGGATTGAATCTTGTCAAGACCTCTTCGAAGGCATCAACTTTCTTCATGCCAATATGGGAAGAATCATATATTTGATTTGAAACATTATGGGACTCGACAAGGTCGGGATCCCAAATGACAAATTTGTGTACACCCATTTTTGCAGCAATCAGGCCTATAAAGCTACCTGTTGCGCCAACTCCAATTATATTTAAAGTTTTAGCATATTCAGGAGCAAACCAGCCGGAATGCCTAAGATATGAAACAGAACTCATTAGACCCCCCCGACAACAAGGGGGCCCTCAGTGACAACCACCCCATTAAGCTCCGTTTCGTAAGAAACGGGGATTGAGTCAAATTGTCCTGAATCATAGTTATTGTGCCAATAAGAAATTAGCTTTTCAATTAAAATTGAATTTGTATCATTTGAAGCTTCTTCAAGTAAACAAGCAAACTTCATTGCTTCTATGTAAGTTTCTTCATCATAAGAGCCTCCCGACAAACCTTCATACAAACTTATTCCGATTCTTTCAATTTCTTTTGAACTAGGAACTGGGAGTTTATGGCACCATTCAAGCAAGGCGTTTATATCTGTTTCCGTGAGAAGGGAATAGAAATAGACAAGCTCAGCCTCGCCAAGAGTCTTTTGCGTAAATTGAACTAGATTTTGCTTGCCTTCAGCTGTCTTGCATTTCTTAAAATGCTTTTTAACATCCTTTTCAAAAGACCATTCTTTGTCTTCAAGTAATTGTACAGCCTCTGTTATTGAAGCCCAGTCAGTCTCTGGAGCACTGTCGCCCCCATTGGCTAACTGCCCGCCGACTGGCTGATATGCAGGAGAAGAGTAAGCTGCGATAATTCTATCAACTGCACTGTTGTCATACATAAGATTTGTTTGAGGGTTTTGGTATGAAGCATATGCTCGATTAGAGTGATGTCGCTTATGCACACCTTGTTGGCGATAGCCGTTCCAATGGCGGTTATTTATATTGTATGTATATTTTTTTTCTTTAAACTTTGTCTTGGCTTGTTCGTCTATCCAGGAAAAATCATAATCTTCTTCCTCAATTAGGAATTGAACATTTTCATACATTAAACCAAATTTTGGATCCCACATTCTACAATAATACTCATCTTTTTTATTAAAGATGAACATTATTTGGGGAAGATTGATTTGGTCTTCGATAGCTTTTTTACACTGCTCTGCAAACTGAGTGATATCTTGACCACTAGGATTGCAAGGCATATTGTGGTGGCTGTGGCACCAAGCTGTCATGCTCCGTAGAATGTTATTTGTTTCCTCTGGACCATGTTCTGCTAATAATTCTCTATACAATGAGATAAACATTTCGGGGTCACTTTCAACCTCAGTGCCCGCACACCATTGCTCTGGTATATACAGGTTTTTTACTCTCACAGAGTTTGAATCTTCAATCTCTTCTACCTGTAAAAACCATTGAGCTTCTTTTGGAGCAATATTGATAATATGATTAATTGCAGCCAGATCTTTGGAAGATATATAAATATCAGGAGTGGAATTCAGGACAGCAGGATCCCCTGTTGCAGATTTCATTTAATTTCCTATTTTTTGATGGAGTTCAAAGTGGCCCAAATTGACGTGGGGAAAGAGGTTGATAACCTTCTTGAGTTATGTGGGTGTGTGTTTCGGTTTGAGTTATTTCTTGAATATCCTCTTCAGGAACAAGGGGAAGCGGATCTTCATGATTTTCTGATTGATCGACAGATTGGATTTCAGACTCAATCGCATCTATTAGAGTTTTTGGCTCTTCTGAGATTATGGGTTTTTCTTCAAGAAGCTGGAAGTTGACAGTATTCGCTCTTGGGAACCATTTCCAATACTTGCCCCAAGTGTCACTTGAGTTGGCGTTAGTGATCCAGCTAATGGCAGAAAAGACTATTGTCTTTAAACAAGAATTTTCAAAACCTGTGAAGAGGGTGGGAGCTATATCTCCAAGACAAGCATTAGCTGACCAACCTTCAATAAAATCGACAAAGTCTTGGTAAGACATTTTGTTTATGCATGCATGCTGAGTATGAGGGTGAATCCAGAACATGTCATCATACCCTTCCTCTGCTGAATAGTAGCCGAAGCATGCAGAGGTAGATGCCAGAGAAATTTTCAAGCGGTCTTTCTGGAGTGAAACATTATAGGGGCCACCTGCAATTTTTTTGCATTCTTCACCTTTTTCGCCATAATCTACCTTTATGAGAAAGGGCTTAATCGTTGTAAACGATACCTCAAAAAGGGTATACCGTTTGCGCCGATGAGTATCGGGGCCGGTCATTTCATCGTCGTATTTTGCGAGAAATGATATTTCGTTTCTTTCAGAGAGCTTGATTTCAACTTCTTCTTTTTCATCCCAAAAGATGACATCTGTAATCAAGATACCTTCATTTGCAAGAGTTTCCAAAAAAACTTTGGTACTTTCCTGAGTCTCTACGAGGAAGTCTTTCTTCTGAAGATTTGCCTTGACCTGTTCCATGGCAGCAGTTTTGCTTATTTCTTTTTCTTTCATAAGCTCTTGCTGTGTTTTTAAATATTGGCTCTTCTGCTTACTTGTTGCCTTCTGCTTTTTCAAATTCACTTCTAAGGTGTCTTCATATTCTTTCAAAGCTTTGCTGTATATAGCGACTTTTTCTTCATAGTATTGAACATCACTTTCGTTTACACGCAATTGGCTGCTAGCACTTCTTATTGAAGTCTCTACTTTTTGTAATGTTGCAAGCAGTTTTTGATAATGTGCAGCTTGCTCTATAGCAGATCCTGCTGTTTGAACTGCTTGCATATGAGCAAGATCTCCAAAAGATACAGTTGGATCAAAATGGAAGGTATATTTCTTAGCGTTACGACCTGTCTGGAATATGCGGGTGATTCCATCCCAGAATTCACCATTGGCATCTTTAGCTGCTTGCGCATAAGATGTGTATGTGCCTTTTGATACATGTTCAAGCATTGAGTGATCTTCTATTAGGTCAGATAAAAAGTTTGGAAAGAATTTTAAACTTTTTTTGTAAGTTATAATTTTTTCTAACGAATGATTGAAGCCAAGACAAAAGAGTAAAGCAGTAGTAACCTCAGAAGTTGATGGGTCTAAAGCGTGAATAGTTTGTATGTATGGGTATACATATATGTCTGATTTATTCGATTTAAGATTTTGAATATCTATTTCTTGTTGAGTTATATCAACTTCTTTTGATCCACGCCAAAGTCGACTTATTTTTAAGGCTTTAACCTTTTTGTTTTCGTTTGAAGATTCTAGAGCTTGAAAAGCTCCAGCATTAAACGAATTGTACCCATCAGTAGGAGTACAAGGGTTGATGGCAGATATTAGTTCTGGAAGGCTATTGCAGTTAAAAGAAGCATTAGGGCCTACAGTAACGGGCAAGCTATAAATCTGATAAAGCTTTTTGTTGTATTGTTCTTCTTTTGTTCTTAAGAGTGCACTTGTGGGCAAGGGGGACAAATCACGCTTAAGGTCTCTAAAGTCAAAAACTTTGGAAAACCATTTTTTTGAACTGCCAAATTGAATTCCAATTCCTTCTGAAGCAGATTCTATATTAAGAAAATATCGAATAACATGCTCTGGATATTCAGAGTAAAGGATATCATGGGGGGGTTGCATCAAAAGATCTTCAGAAGACATTTCCTTTGGATCAAGATGCAATTTGGTTCTGCATTCGACGGGATAAATTGGAATGGAATTTGATTTTATTTCTTGAGCCATTTGGGATTTTGACTCTTGGCCTCTTCTGCCTTGGCTTTCTGGGCTTAATCCTCGTAAATTTTCAACTGGCGTATAGCCAGTAAATTGCCTGCACCATTTGTCCCCGCGAAGAGTGGAATTCAAAGTCTTGTATAAGCTTTCGCTTCTATAAACTTTTGAAGGATTTAAAACTGCCAAGAGCAACCCTTCGGGAAGGGTTGCTCTGCTCCAGGCGCCAGGGGTTTCTTGCGCAAGGAAGCGTCCCGTGTCTTTGAAATCTCGAAACAGTTCTTCTGGAGCAGGACGAATTATCGGAGCATTTGTGTTTTCACTACGTTTTGCATTGTAACCCCAATCAAAATTTTCCAGGGTGTAATTCATGCGATTGCAGTGCTTGTAATTTGTGCTTACAAATCTTGAGAAGAATTGACTGATCCAGTTTCGGGTTTCTGGCTGTAAGCTTGAATAAGCTTTTTCACTTAGTAAGAAAGTTCTTGCTAAGTTTAGTTTGTGCAGATTATTGTAATTCGTGTTGTCGTAAAATTCATAATGGCTTATTTTTGCTATAAGTGTTTTGAAAAAATCTTCAGGCCCAACCGGGCGCTCTGCCGAGTCAGTAGCGGAAGTTTCAGACTCCATTATCGTTTTCCTTCTTTTGATTTTTTTTCTCTCTTGCTAAAACTTGCAAAAGAATTTCGTCGCTTCTTTGTTTAAAAACATTTTGGTCTGTTTCTTTGAAAAGTGGCTTGCTATTGCCTTCGACCAAAATGGCTAGAGAGAAACATTCTGGGCATTCAAAATTCAACTCGTGAGAATTGTCATTATCATCATCTATGATCTTTTCACTGTAGCCGCAGTTATCGATATTTGTGCAGTGTAATTTGAGCATCAGTTAGCTTGAATTGACTAAAAAGTTTTTTAAAGCCTATTATATAAATAGGTTTTGGAGGTGATTATGAAAAAATTTGTAGTTTTATTAAGCTTATTATGTGGAAGTGTAATTGTGTTTTCTTGTGTACGCTATATGCAAGAAATTCCATCTGAAGATCTTGAAAAGATGTCTAGAATAATAGATTCAACAATATCTGTAGAAGTTCGACATGGTCTGCTAAAGAAAACAATTGGAGCAGGTGTTCTAATAAAACTGAATAGAAATTTTTATATTGTTACTGCAAAACATGTTGCAGTTGAAGCAAAGTCACTCCCTGTGTATGGCTGCGGTTTAATTAGCAAGGAGTGCAAAGAGCTGGTGCCTGAAGAGTTGCTAAACAAGAATCTGGAGAAGATTCACTTAGATCAAGATTGGGCTCTTTTCAAAATAAACGACCTGCCCAAAAAGAGCAGGGCGGCCAAACTAGGTCTCTCAGAGCTGGATTTAGGAGAAAGAGTTACGCTTTTCGGCTTTCCTTATGGGAGGGGGCCTTGGCTATCTAAAGGGCATATAGCTTGGGTATGGAAGACAGAGAATGGGGAGCTGATGGGAATAGATGCTTACGCTGCTCCTGGTTTTAGCGGAGGGGGTGTCTTTAATGGGGATGGTGAACTAATTGGCATTGTCGTTGCTATTAGCTTAACCCCTGAGGGGACAGTGCTGCACAACCAAGTGCTAGCAGTCCCCCTCAGGGGGTTTTTACCAATCTAAACTAATGGACTAACGAACATGCGTCCATGCTTCATTTGGGATGCTGGAAAGTGGTGCACGCCGAATTTGAAACTTAGTTCCTTTGTCTTTCTCTTCTAGTGTGCGTTTGGCTTTCCGTGCAGCTTCCCTGTCAAAGCAAAAGCTTGTTGATTGGGTATCATCATTAAATACGCTGTATGCATATCTGTTCATATAATATACTTCCTTCTTAAGAGCAAGGCTCTTGCTGGTACAATTAGTTTGGGGGCAAAGCCCCAAAAGAACCCCTGCGTAAGCAGGGGGCGAGACAATTAAGCCGCTTAGGCTTTCTAAAACATTTTTTAGAATAGACAAGGTTTCGAAATAGAGTGAGTAGGTGATGAAATTTCTATGCCCTTAAGACATTTGATGTGTTCAAATTTATTGACGGATGGGTCTTTTAAGATCTTATGGGGGTCTTCATATGAAGACCAATGCTTATTAGTTGAAAATAATTTTCGGATAGCTTTCCAAATATTTGTGCCTTTTGCCAAGTTGATTTCTATGTCTAAGTCTTTGTATTGGCCTGATTCCGGCCTACAGACATGATCTTTTGTTGTGCGAATATTGGGATTCTTTTCATATACGTCTATTAGCTTCTCAAAAGCTTTGTCGCCTAGTGTCAAGCCCCATCTTTTACAATATTTTTTAAATCTATATATTTGAACGATGATATTATCGGTAGATTCATGTGAAATATCATTTAGCATCCATGGGTTTAGAATCTCTAGTTCACCTCTTTGAAAGGTATCAAAAAAGTCTTTATGATAAAAAAAGATATCAGTGGATAAGCAGTAGCCAATTGCACAATTGATAAAGTCAAATGTTTTTAGCAATGAAGATGGGGGTTGCTTTACTTTTTTTATTAATTGAATTTTAATATTCAGTTTGGCTTTAGAGTTGGCAAAAACTCTTCTCCCCGCAGAATTTTTCTGCAGCATGATCCTGCAAGGATCTTGATAGAAAAATTCAATAGTATCCGCATTCTCTGTAGAAAATATTTCTTTAATTTCAGCAGGGAACAAGGGGGAGGTAATTATTTCAAATGCAAGGTTATAATCAGAAGCAGAAGAAAAGTATAAATCGTAGTCACTGTAGTAGTGGTGGGGTATACGATTTTGAAAATTTTCAATATTTACTGAAGCTATATTTGCGGCAAAAAGGTCGCCATTATTAGTTTGTTTTATCTGATTCAATCGAGGTGCTAAAAGCAGTGCAGTAGGATAACCTCCTGCAACAAAAGGTGAAGCTGGTCTCAAAGCATTTAGAATTTCTTGAGTATAGCCGATAGCATTAACGCTCTGACACCTTTGTTTGGGTGTTTTAGCGTTAGTTCTTGTCGAAATGACTATATCCTCTATGTGATTCGAGATAATAGTATTATCCATTTTGCTAACTTTCTATTTGAGAAATGTATGACATGGAGCTTTTACTTATTTTATGAGTTTCCCAAAAAATCCTGTTTCTTTGAATCTGTCCTTGCTCTTTTCCCCTAATCCATAACTTAAATAGCGAATATTTAAACCCTTTTGCTTGCAAAGCAATCCAAAGCTAAAGTCAGAGGCTTCTGCATAAGTTTTTCTTTCGGGAAGATGCTCTTGTTTAAGTACATATGTTTTTTCAACAGACTTTTTAGGACCAAGAGGCTCATAACGATATATTATAAATTGTTGACCATCATAATATATATGAACTGTAAGGACATATGTATTAATATGTCTATGCCTATTGAGCATTTCCTTATCTGAAGTGTTAGTATATTTATACACATGATCAAAACCAAGAACTAATGTTCTAGCTCCGTTATTAGGGCGAAGCTTATCACCTGGCTGGGGATAGCCAAGACATAATTGATTCGGATTTAATAGATCAAATTTTAGTATTGATTTAGTTTCAGTATCGCTTATATTTATTGAAGGTGGTGGAAGTTGGTGATTTCTTAATAAATCTAATTCTTGATTTGTCATTTTTTATATAAAGGAAAAAATCCTCCGCCACACATTGGGCCCAACATGTGGCGGAGGCAGAAACCTGTTTATCATATCTATAGATATTACCTTGATAAATCCTAAGATTTTACCATTAATAACACAGTGTATCTCTGCCACAAAGTAATAGCCAGACCATTTCTAGGCAGTTGACAAGTCTACCGTCCTCTGCGCTTACCCTTTAGTAGACGGTAACAGGGTGAAATTGGTAAGGTTTCTGAAATTAAGTTTTGTGAAATGTTTTTTGACATCTATTGATGACAATGAGGGCTCATATTATTTTAATAAATCCAATTTTTTATCACTCATTGGTTTAAAACCCTATTTTTCCTCCTGAAGAGGCTGTCGAAAATATTTTTTTTGATTCCTCTAAACCGATATCAACAGATTCTTTATTGTGTATCACAATATCAACTGTTGCTTTTCTGAGGATTTTTCTTATTCTTCTTTCAACTTCTCTCACTGAGTTCCCTTCGCACAAATATGGATAAACATCTGGGTTGATACCTATGTCGTAAGAATCAAGCGAATAGTCTTTGATTACTTTCGGATACAGATAATTTTCAGCTATGACAAGCTTTTCATCATTTGTATATTCTCTAAAAGAGATGATTTCTAATCTGTCTTTTAGTGGTGCGGGTATGTCCTCAATATAATTTGCTGTGCAAATGAACATCGCTTTAGAGAGATCTACAGGAATTTCTGTATATCTGTCAATAAACTCGTTGTTTTGTTCTGGGTCAAGAAGTTCTAGCAAAGCGCTAACAGGATCACCTTTGTATAATGAAGAAGTCTTGTCAACTTCGTCCAAAAGGAACAAGGGGTCCATCGCTTTTGCGTTTACTAGGCCGTGAATTATCCGCCCTGGCTTAGCAGCGACATAGGTTCTTCTGTGCCCCCTTATCTCTGCTTCATCAGACATACCGCCTAAAGCGATTTTTACTATTTGGCGATTAGTAGCAGTAGCAATTTGTTTAGCTATGCTAGTTTTTCCAACTCCAGGAGGGCCAGCAAAACACAACACAGTACCTTTTGAAGCTCCTGATATATTCTCTATGGTTATATATTCAAGAAGATGATCTTTGACCTCATTTAAACCATAATGACTCTTATTTAAGGTTTCAATAAAAGTAAATAAATTAGGTTTATGATGAGTTGTTTTGCCCCAAGGTATCGAGAATAATCTATTAAGATAGTCTTGTATTGACTGATATTCCATCGAAGAGGGATTCAAAGCTTTTAATCTTTTTTCTTCTAATTTTATTTTTTCCGCAACCTCTTTTGGAAAACCGCTTGTATTGTAAGAGGTAAATGATGAAGTGATAACTTCATCATGAGGGCTTGGAAAAGGAGGCAAGGGGGATGTTTTTTTTGCATCTTTTATGTAAGAAGACATGCCTTCAGGAAGGAAGGCTTTGAATAAAAGAACCTGAGGGTTTGTCTCATTTGTACTCTCACCATCAAGTAGTTCTATTAAATGTCGAATTAAAACAGTAATTCGATCTAAATTTTCTTCATATTGCAAATATTCAAATCTTTCTGAATTGGAAAGATTTATTTCTTTTAGCAAAAGAGCTGAAGCCTGAAGAAGATCATGAGTCTTTTTGATTTTTCTTTTTATTTCATCTGAAATGACAGCTTGCTCTTCAACAAGTTTGTCGACAAGCAAGCGCATATCGTGCAAGAGGTCTTCTTCACCAGGAAGAACTCGTTCTTTTAACAAATTTAAAGTAGTTTTGAACTTAGACTTTTTTTGAACAATTTTGTCAAGCTTTGCTCTGGCAAGAACTTTTACTGTTATTTTTTTACTATTTTTGCTTTGAGTTATTTCAAGCAACTTGCAGAGCAAACCGATTTTAGCAATTGATTTTAGTTTTTCTTTTTCAGTTAAGAGAAGATTGAGAGCAATCTCTTCTTCTTCTGAAAGGCCAATTACAAATATGTCTTTAAGTGGTGCACCATTGAAAGAGATGTCTTTGTATTCAAATTTTTCAAACATATCCATTGAGAGTAAGAATGAAAAAGTATCGTTGGGCAGGGGTACCCCCTGCTGCGTAGATAAAATCGTAATGGGTAGCAATTCCATCTTGACTCCTAAACTGGAAGATATTTAAAGAATAGCTTCATTCTATAGGAATAAGCTAGTTTGCAGCTAATTCTCAAGCGCAGAATCTGCGCTTGAGGTGTAAACTGGTGTCACACAGAGAGGGGAACTCTAAAAAAGCTTTTGTAAGGAAAGTATCCGTTTGGATATGACTCTTGGTATGCTTTCGGAATATTGATGCACGTATCAAGTGGGATATGCAAAGGAGCATATTTGGTGTATCCAGCAGGTGGAGTTACACTTATTGGAGTAGAACGCTGTACTGCATATCTAACATATGGAGTATTTGCATTAGATGGCGCTTGGGTATATGGTCTGTAAGATTGATCGGTCATTGAGGATTCCTCATAATTGATATGTCTGCATTGAGTAATAATGCAATTTAAAGCAGACAGGTCATGTTGCTGCGATATATAACGAACAGCATAATCCTGTGCTACGAGATGGTCTTTTTCAGGCAGAAGAATAAAGAAAGATAAACAATTTGAATCTCTTTCTAAGATTTTAAAATATTCTTGGAATACTGAAGTGTTTTGTAGATTTAAATCTAAATGAAGATCATTGATATGATTGTTTCTTCCTTTTGGAAAAAGCTTTGCTTCAATATAGAATTTATAACCTAATTTTTTCTGAACAAAAGAAATTTTATTTGTAATACTTTTTCTCCATATTTAAATTTAATTATTTAATCTTTGCAGGATTGTTAATGTAATCTCATTGTTTTCTTTTTCTAAAGAAAGAACTTTTGTATTTAACTTTAAGTTCTCCTCTTGAAGGAGCTTATATTTTTGCTCCATAACAGAAAGAGGAAGAGATTTAAATTTTAGATAATAAAATAAGTTTTTGCAAAGAAAAATAATTATTTGTGCAGTAGCTATTACGCCAACGGCTAAAAGAAATAATTCAAGTAGTTTTGGTAGTAGCACTTTTTGTTCTTCTTGCTCGTCTCTTTGCCTTTGGAGGGGGGTCCTTTGGGCTTTCGGACGAAGTAGCTGGTGGCTTCGCCATTTTTAAGAGATCGCAGTTTTTCTTTTCAAGTTTTGCGATTTCTATTTTAGCATTTTTTAGTTGATTTTTTAATGATTTTACTAAGCTTTTCGCTTGAGTATAAAGTTGCTGATATTTTCTGACGCGGTCGCTAGTTTCATTAAGCATTTTTTCCTCATTTTTTTATTAAATTTTGCCAGGTACCATTTTCATTTGTATAATAAATATTCTTTTTAAGGATACCTGCTTTGAGTAAATGTTCTAAACAGTTCAGGCATGGCTTACTCATAGTTAATAAGCCTTTTTTGGTTATTCTGCAAACATATATTTTTGCTTTATGCCGTTTATCCTGCGGTATTTTATATAATACATGTGTTTCAGCATGATAGCCTGCTATGTAAGTCGCTCCATCTGCTGCTTTTCTTTTAAGCTGAGGTCGCGTTTTATCATTGTTCCAGCCAATATAGCATTTTTTTCCAACAAATGCTAAGGCAAAATGCCTGTGCCCACCTGGGGGAGAAATTTTTCTTGCAGGATGATTTATTATTTTTTTATAGTAGAGGTTCCATAATTCTCCTTAAGGGGTTTCAAATATGAATAAGAATTTTTCAGAAATTATTATATACAATAAAAATAGTGCTTCCAAATTTGGATGGAGTCCAGATTGGTTTGAAGCAAAATTTTTTGATACTCTTTTAATTTTTTCTATAAAAAAATGGCAAAAAGAATATGGTCTAAAACCAGATGGCCTAGTAGGCCCTTTAACTTTCAGGAGGAAGTTCACTGAAAGAGAATCAAATATTTCTTTTTTTAGAAAAAAAAGTGATTCAAAAAAGAATACTTCTATTGTATGGAATGGCCATTTGATAGATATCAAATGGCCCGTAGTGCTCTGGGATGAAAAAGATGGTCTAAAATGTAGAAAGGGTTCTTATATAGAGCAAATCAATGGAAAAAGAGACATATCCTTTTTTGTAAATCATTGGGATGCTTGCTTAAGCTCAAAATCCTGTTCAAAGATAATGGAAAAAAGAAACCTTTCGGTACATTGGTGCATAGATAATGATGGGACAATTTATCAACTACTTGATGCAAACCACATTGCTTTTCATGCTGGCAAAAAGAAATGGAACAAGAAAAGTGTAGGTGTAGAAATTAGCAATGCCTATTATCTTAAGTATAACAATTGGTATGAAAAAAATGGTTTTGGAAAAAGACCAATAATGAAGAACGTGGAAGTACATGGAGTAAAGCTAGAAGATCATTTAGGCTTTTATAAGATTCAGCTGCTAGCTTTAAAAGCTTTAATAAAGGGGATGGTTGAACTTGGAATTGAATTAAAAGCCCCCTTAAATTCTGAAGGGGAATTAATTGAAAAAGTTTCAGACGAATGTGCTGCAGGCAGTTTTAAAGGAGTAATAAACCATTACAATTTAACTAGAAGAAAAATAGATTGTGCTGGTTTGGATTTGAAATCTTTAGTAAAATAAATTATTTTTTATAGATTTCATACCAGTCTATAGTTCCCTGAACGCCTATCCAGAGGAGTGTGATATAAACCCAATCGTCAGGTTCTAATATCTGTTTATATAAAAAAAATGTTGAAACAATCCAAGCCAAAAGCTTTCTACTGATAATTTTACTTAAAAACATATCTAAATACCCTGAATATTCTTTTGATAACTTACTACTATTTAACTTTTCTTTTTCCATTTCATTCATATCCTAAAAATAATGGGCGGGAAATACCCGCCCATTATATCAAGAACTATACCTTGTGTTCTATTTAGCTATATTTTAGTAATTTTTTATGCTTGAGCTTGAGCCTGCTCTTCTGCAGAACGAATATTCGCTAAGAAATGGACTCGTGTAGCTACCACCTCAAAGGTATTGTGAGAAACACCCTGTGAATCCTGATAGGTTCTGGGGCGAATTGAGCCCTCTACACAAACCTTGCTTCCCTTTTGCAAGTATTTTGAACATGTGGCTGCAAGTCCACTCCATGCGACAACTGGAACCCAGTCGGTTTCCTTGATCATGGTTTTGTCGTCGCCTTGACCAGTATAATACTTTCTGTCAATAGCAAGATTGAAATTTGTAACAGGTCGCCCAGAAGGGGTATCTCTCAAAACAGGGTCTGCACCCAAATTCCCAATTCCTTGGAAAGAATTCATTTATTACTCCATGTGTATGTTTGGGCAAAAGCCCGAAAGGAAGGTGGCGTAAGCCACCTTTATTTCAACGATAAAGGAAAAATATTCGGCCATATTTCACTTGCTATAGCAATAAAAGCTTTTGCAAGTTGCTGTATTTCCCATTGAGCGCCTTCGTGCAATCTCAATTTAATAAATTTTATCAAATTATTTAAGTTCACAGTTGCATAATATTGAGAATATAAATTCTGAGGCAAGACTCCTCTTGCTTGCTCTCTGGAAACTCCAGCTTGAATTAATGACTCGTACAATGTGAGAGATTTTTTGTGGTGGTTTTTTATGGCATCACTTGCGCTTGAGACTTTTACACTGGTTTGCTCTCCATGTGTTTTTGTTTGTTTAGAATAAAAATAAAAGTTCTGGGAGACAGCAATTTCTGGATCAATTAACTGATTGGGGTTGGAAGCCTGCCTATTGCTTTTATGTTGCGTTCTGAACGCAAGCGGTTCGTAAAATTGAATATCAAGTGAAGTGTACCTTCTTGATATTTCATTATATGACCAAGTTCTGTGACGCATGTGTTGGGAGCGAACAAAAAGGGGCGCCGTAATTCTAAAAGTAATTACATTGTGCTCAAGAGTAGAAGTATGTTGGTTCTTGACCAAATATTTAATTAACTTATAATCTTTGGAATCTAGATGCTCTTTGTGAGCGCCAAAAGAAACTCTAGCGCTATTGACTACAGTGCTGTCATTGCCCATATGCTGGACATATTCAACTTTTCCTATTTTATCTCCAACTTCTTGATAAAGTAAGATGGGTTGAATTTGAAGGGGCGTAGATGAATCTGATTCTATTTTTTGTGACATGAAAAACTTTTTTTATTAATGGTAAAATTTACTAGTTAAATTTTTTGGTAAAAAATATGGGTTATATAAAACTAATTACAAAGAAAAGAAGAAGAAAGACTTTTGGGAAAAAGCCAAAAAAAGCGGATTTAGCAGTCTGGTCAAAAATTATACGGAAAAGAGACGGGCTCAAATGTTTATCTTGTTCATCTTCAAAAGATTTGCATGCACATCATATGGTGTCAAAGCATCGTAGACCAAAATTTGCACTTTTGATTGATAATGGTATAACTTTGTGCAGTATGTGCCATATGGGTTATGGCGGTGTTCACCATTCAAAAAGCTCTCCAAAGAATAAATTAATAAAAAAATTAAAAAAAATCTTTAGGTTTAATGATATTAAAAGAGCTATTTCGGTTGGTAGATCTTTGCGAAAGAAAGGTCAAGCAAAGAAAAGAAAAGTTAAATATAAGAAATTTTCGTACAAAAGGAAAACTTAGTTTTTAACTTTGATATGATCAATCAATCCATACAGAATTGCGTCTGCTGGTTCAAGTATGTAGTCGCGATCTGTATCAATTTCAATTTTTGAAATTGATTGCTGAGTATTCTGTGAAAGAATTTCATTTAATTTTTTCTTTAAACGTAAAATTTCACTTGCAGCAATTTGTATATCGGAAGCTTGCCCCTGTGTCCCGCCCAAGGGTTGATGTATAAGCACTCTTGAATTTGGCAAAGCAAACCGATGTCCCTTTTCACCAGATGACAAAAGCACTGCAGCCATAGAGGCTGCCTGACCAATGCATACTGTAACAACAGGTGACTTTATGTACTGCATGGTATCATAAATAGCAAGACCTGCTGTTACAGATCCGCCTGGGGAATTAATATAAAGCTTTATCTCTTCTTGGCCCCTACTATCGAGGTAAAGGAGTTGTGCAATTATTGCATTAGCAATCTCGTCATTTATTGACGTGCCCAGCATTACAATTCTATCCATCAATAGTCTCGAATAGACTCCGTAATGCTTTTCGCTAGTGCCATTTTTTTCGATGATCATCGGTAATGTAGCCATGTCTCCACCCGTATGCTTGAGTCAGTAAAATTTCTGACAAGATGATTTTAACATAGAGCATCTGCTTATATTAAGCCGAACAGAGTGGAAGCATGGTTTGCTACGTCTAAGTAGCAGATCAATTTCTTGATATAGAATACTACTACTTTTTGTGTTCTTTAATAATTTGTTAAAAATCTGTGTTTGTTAATTTTACCAAGAAGCCTCTATCAGAAATAGAGCTTCAGAAACAACAGTTCCGCTTTTGGTTTTGAAAACATTTTTTTGGATCATTTTTTCTAGAATGATATAGATTGATGGTGTTTCAAATTTTAATTTGGACGCACCATTTTCCCAATCAACAAATTTTTCCCATTCATGAGCTAGATGGCGATGATCAGTCGGATCAATGCTATGAGCAGCATGATAATAAGAATCTATAGAATATGGCTTTGTTATTCTGTAAGAACAAGTAGTTCCATTTTGGGGTTGTTCTTCTGACAAGAAACAATAATCATAAGTTACATGAGGGAAAGATTCATGAACTAAATTGTTGAAATGATGATAATCTATCTTAATGACAGGAAGTTCTTCAACAGAATATTTGGCAGAATGATGCAAAGAGTGTTTAGACATTTTATTAAATTTTTGATGGCGAATAAGAGAATACAATTTCTTCAAGAAGCGAGCACTCTTTCTTAAGTGTTCTCTTGACGAAAGAAATCATTGATTTTAAAGAATCAAACTTTACTGGTTCAAAATTAATCAGTAGTAAAAAAGTATTTAGTTCTTCTAAAATATCACATTTATTTAAGATTAAATGTGTCGTACCACTTTTATTTATCGCTTCAATAAGCTTTGTTAAATTCAGCCAATTTGTTTGTCGCCTTCTTCCGGTGGTGACCCCTCTTTCTTTACCCAAAATACCTAGTCTTGACAAAGTTGGATTTTCAAGAAGAGATTGGGGAAATAGAGGGTCAACTCCAGAGCGAGTGTCATAAATTTTTGCAACACCATAAATATTACGAATTCTTTTAGGTGAAAATCCTAATCCGCAGGCACCATAAGGAAGGGTAATGCTTGATGTAACAAAGGGGTAATTCCCCTGGTCTATATCAAGCCAAAACCCTTGAGCACCTTCACAAAGTATTGGCCCTTGAGGTAGCTTTTCATCCCAAAGAAGGCTTTGTGGCAAGACATCTTTGGCAAGACTGCCTGTTCTGGCAGCTTTAGAGGCGTAGCAGGGCGCTATGCCTCTGCTGGTAGTTCCAAGAGATTCTGAAAGTTCTCTCTTGTCCACCTCCAAGTGTTCTGTTGTCACAATATGAGCTTTTGGAGAAATTTTTATTTGAGATATATCAAAAGAATTTTCTTGGAGATAAACAAGCTCTTTGTAAAGGCCAGTTTTGTTAACAACACAACCTGGTCCAACTATTGATAGTGTGCCAGAAAATATACCTGATGGAATCAGGTGTGTCTTGTATGGTGCCCCATTTACGTAAACAGTGTGACCAGCATTATCACCACCAGCCCATCTGCAAACAGCTTCATACTGATTCTGGGAATTAAGGTAGGAAACAACTTTTCCTTTTCCTTCATCACCCCAAGCGAGGCCACAAACAATGTCAATATTTTGGTTTGTTTGTTCTTTAGTGTGTGTCATCGAAAGTTTGTGCCAAAAACCATGTGGAAGAGATTGAAATGCATGCAAGAGTAATAAAGTCAGTCCAGATTATATCTGGAGCTGTCTCAAGCATTGATGTCAAATTGAATTTGAGCAAAAGCGTGAAGAGGAAAGAAACCCATACACTAGTGCAAACAATACAGTGCAATAATGCAGAAACTTTATTCATTGCAAACTGAAAGTAATCTCTTCTGTGCGTATAGACTGGGTTGTAGTCCTCTAGGAATTCTCTAAAAGAAGCGAACAAAGTTGATTGCGTCAATAGCCAGGAAGCGCCGTATACAGCAAGCACATAATATATTAAAAAAATCATTTTTTGATCCTAATGAATAGTTTCGTTATCAGGGATAATCTTTGAAAGGTCTGTTTTAGTTAAAGTCGTTTTTAAAAAAATTGATTTTACATATTCCCTTAAAGTATTTTGAAAATCTTGGTCATATGAAACTATTTTATGTTGCCAGTCTCTATATTGGTCTTGAGTAAAAAGTCCAACCCATTTTATATTTTCATAAAGAAAATTACTGAGCAATTTGTCGGTTTCAGCAAAAAAATCCTGAACTTTTTCATTTAAAATTAAAGTTTTTTCCTCCAAAGAGCAAGCTTCATCGTAAAGCATTCCAGTTTCTGGATTCTCGGCAGGATCAAAAAAATCTTTTGGAAAAGAAATAGTTTCAGGGATTGTTCTTTTAAAGGTGTCAAACAGTTCAAACAGTTCAAATTTTAATTGAACGTATTTCTTTTGTTTGAATAACAAAAGGAATATGTATTGTATTTTTTTATATAAATTCATTGTATTTTCAGAAGAAACAAGTTTGTTCACTTGTGAATGAGCAGCTTTCACATCTATCAGCCCGGTAAGGAGGCTGACAGATTCGTTCCATTTCTAGATAGCAGTCTAGTTCGTTTTCTTTTTTGCAGTAATTTGTTTTATAAAGTTCACAATCATAGCAAATGTTTTCTGAGCGAGAAAAACAATGAAAGCTATATACGGGTTCAGTGCATAAAATTTTTTTATGATCAGAAGAAAAGCATTTTATTTCTTCTTCTATAAAAGGTTCTGCACAATTAAACGAAAAGAATATAAGTAAAATATATTTTTTCACAATATCACCTATTGTACATTTGAAAGTTTGATTGCTCAAGAGTGCTTGAAGCGTCTATTAAAAGAATAGCTTTTTGATAGAAGTGTCCAGAAGATTTATTCTTGATAAGTCTTCTTTTTAGAAGAAAATAGAATATTTCCGTTGGTGTAGGGGGTTCAAGATTTGAACCAATTTCCCAACTAATGAAATCTTTTTGACAGAATTGATTCGTTGACAAATCTGCTTCATATGCATTTATGCCAATATGCCAATCAGCTTCATGAATAAAAACATATTGAGATTTTAAGTGAGGAAAGAGGGAATTGATTAGTTGATCAAATTCATTGGCAGTATATTTTATTACTGGCAATACTCCATCATGTCCACAATGTGGACAACGGTAGCCAGATTCTGGGCATATTACCATATAACTTCATTATGCCCTTTTGTTACACTTAAGACTTTTAAAAAATTGTTTGAAGGATTATTAGCAACAGACCAGGAGTTAGCAATTCTATCGAAATAAAGATGCTGAAATTGACTAAAAGAATTATTGCTTAGAGATTGGGCCGGAAGAGAGGTGTTCGTTTTGAATGTAATTTTTTGTTGATTCGCTTGATCAAAACAAATGATAGTTACAGGTATTATTCTCATTTAAGTAAATTTTATTTGTATGCAAATAATTGCAATTGAAAGTATTGTGCAAAGAATTGTTTTTATTGTGAACATCGATTCATTTAAGAAAATGAAAGTTAATATTGGAAAAACTAAATATGATATTCCAAATGAAAAAAATTTAGCTGACCAAGCAGAAGAACCAAGCGCTTCCATTATAAAGCCCCAAGCACAATAGAAGCTTATTCCAATAGGAAGGGAAAATATGAAAACTGTTAGAAACTTTTTATTTTCCCAAAAACCATATATGTAGCGGAGGTTAAGTTGAAAAAATCCAAGTATTTGACCTGCTACCAAAAATAGTATTCCATAGAATAATTTAGTTGGGTCTTCAATATTCAATACATTTACCAAGGATACCAAATGTTTACCGCTGTAAAGCGGTATTTAATTACAAGCAGTTTCGTCTAAGATTTCCATCAAGTTGCTAAACATTAGGTTTTCATCAGAATTCAATCTAAACCAATTGCTTTGGATAAAAAATGTTTCCCATAATTGCCTTATGTTGCCATGAGGTGGTGTGAAAAGAACAATGTTTAAATCATCAATTTGATTTAGCATATTGAGAATTTCATTTGGTTCTAAATTTGGGTCTGCAAAAGATTGAGGAGGCTCATCTGTAAATATAATGATAACTTTTTCTGTATCTTGCCGCCAATTTATATTGAAGTTGGGGTAAGAAGGTATGGAGGATATTCCTTGAGACCAAATAAAATTTAATCTAGGCAAATTTGCTTGTGGTATTAAATTCTTTATAGAGAAATAGACAGCATCCAAAAGCATTTCTAGATCAGTATTATAATCAATTGGATTTATTATAAATGGATTTGCTATGAAATTTTGGAAAGAAGTTAAATTCTGTTTCAATTCTAAGAATTGAAAAGGTTGACCAGCTTGAGCTGTTGGCCCAATAATTAGGCTCCATTTAATAATTTCTGAATCAGCATAAAAAGCGGCAAATCGATTTAATGAGTTAAATACTGCTCTTATCTCTTCATTCATTGAACCGCTAGTATCAATTAAAAAGAGGATATCAGTTGGCTCAAGTTCTTCCGGGATATCACCGTCACAATCATCATCAAGTTGGTTGCAAAGCTCTTCTTCTAAAGGTGTTTGTTCGCCGCCACAAATGTTGGGGACAAATAAATGGTTGTCTACATAAGCCCCCCATTGCCCTTCTAAGCAGTCTTGCGCTCCAGGTTGGCATATACCAATGCCTAAAGTCTCAATAGGGCCTGTATAGCAGGCCCTGGAAGGTATTTCATCGTCAATTAGATTGTTGCAATTGTCGTCCCAATTGTTGCAAATTTCTGAAGAGACTATGCCCAAATGAGGATCACAATTATCTTGTTGTGGAAGATAGGTGCAAGCTGCTAAACAACTTGTAAAGCGTGTTTCTGAACAGTCCTGGTTAGCACATTCACAAGTCATAAAACCTTGGCCACATAATAATGGAGGATTGGTACAAGGTAGCAAAGCCCCTATTAATTCAGGAGGGCATTCGCAAGTGAGGCCTTCATCAACAGAATCATCACAATCGTTATCAAGGCCGTCACAAATCTCTGGAAATGGTTGCTGTGCATCACAGCTCCAATTACCGCCAATGCATACATTCTGGCCAAAGCCGCAAATAGTTTGACATTGCTCTACTAAAGGTTCTCCTAAAGGAGTCAAATCTATAGTGCCATTACAATCGTTATCTATGCCATCACAAATATCCAGGGGCACTGGGCCGCATGTTTGGCATGCGTTAAGTTGTCCCTCGTCTATGTTTTGGTCACAATCATTGTCTTGAAAATCACAAACCTCTTCTTGGGGGCTTTGGCCAATACAAATATTTTGTCCATTTAGGCAGATCATTTGGCCAGGGCCGCATTGATTTTGACACTCTTGTATAGGAATATCATCTACAAGCCCATTGCAATCATTATCTTGATTATCGCAAATTTCTGGAACACATGGTTGGCAAGGGCCAGGGATTATGTCCCCCTTTTCACAATAAATTGTTTGCGTACCATTAGTAACAGAATTATCTGCATTTATTAATTGGCAAGGTACACCTTGGTAAAGAATGTGCCTTTCAGGATTGCACTGAATCCAATCGTCGCATTCTTCAATGTGGACAATATCCCATTGACATTCAGGGTCTTCAGGCCCTGATGGTGTACAAGGGACTCCATCTTCATTGCAAATGTCAATTACCATTGATTGGCGGAAATCCAATGGGTTTTGCCCTTGGGGGGGGTTGCCATCAGGAGTGCAAAAGAAATATTGTTCTTGCCAGCATTCCTCTTGATGTAGAGAAGAGTCAGCTTCTTCAAGAAAGCCAGAATCTATTAAATAGAGATCAAGTTGATTTCCGCTATCTAGAAGTCTAGAGTCTGGTTGGTTGTAACCAAAATTGTTTTGTGATTCAGAGCAACCACTTAAAAGGCATATTAAGAGTAAGTACTTCATGGCATATGCTCTCTTTGAAAAAGATAGAGATATTCTATGTTAGTACGCAAATACTTCTAAGTTCAATGAGGACATGTTAAATTTATTTAATAGGAGTACCTGTTTTCATAATCAAGTACATCCTGATACTCTTCTGAAGCAGAAAGTATCAAGCTCTTCAATTCTTCTGAAGTAAGATTTAGAAGTAAAGAAATTTCTTCTAATTTTTTATCATCAAGATGAACGCATTTGTTTATAGCCCAAACTAATGCAATGAGACTATTTGTTTCTAACATTTCTATTTATTATTATGGGGGAAAGATTTGAGTTTTTTTGCTTGTTGCCAATAGGCCCGTATATTTTATGGTGTAGAATATTTTCTCTATGTGAAACAAATATAATTCCACCACTATTTCTATTCCAAGAAATATTCTGGTCTAAATTTAAAAAAATAAAATTTAGTATTGGGTGTTTTTCAAATTCATCTAAAAGCAAGGAATGTATATTTAGATGAATTTCTTTAGATGAGTTTATAAAAGAAAAAGAAAAATTAGCAATATCTATACGTTTTGTTTGATTCGTAGCTAATTTAAAATTTTTGGCTTTAGGTTTGTAAAGTTTTTTAGAGTTTGCTTCTTTGAATAAAGATTTTTCTATTCTCTCGACAGTATCCCAATGAAAATTGTACTCCTGTATATACAGAGAAAAAGCTTTTCTAAAAGTAAAGTTTTTTTCAGTTTTCTTTTTTTCTATAAGAAATTGATACAAAATATTTGCATAATAATAGTCGCGTTTTAAAAGAGCATTATATTTTTGCAATATGCTGCGTTTAAAAGATGACCATTGATTAGCAGGTATTTTGATAAAACCAAAAATTTCTTTTGAAGAATTTTCTGAAATTTTCTTTTCTGAATTTAATTCGATTTCTGGAGTAAACATCATTTTGACCTTAAAAAGTTTAATCATTTATATCATAAATCGAATTAAAAATGTTATTTAAAGTGCTCAGAGTGGGATTCGAACCCACAGGGTTGAAAAACCGGCAGATTTTAAGTCTGCTGTGTATACCAGTTCCACCATCTGAGCATTTTAAATTCAAATATTTTGTCGGTTTCTGCATGTGGTATCAGAAAAGATACCCCAACCAAAAACACATTGCACAGAAATTACTTTAGGATTTTTTTGACAATCAATAGATTGATTATTGCAACAAAGCATTTTTATTTCTGTAAGGCTGCCGCTGTGATTTTCTGTGAAGGTCCCATAATGGTGATTAACTACAGTATGATTTGTACAGAGAGGAAAAGCTCTTTTAGAAAAAGATTCAGCTGTTTCAGCTGAGACGCAGCTTGTTGTAATTAGTACTGTAAAAGCAAGAAGAAGCTTGTTGATATATTTGTTCATAGCAAGGGAAGAATATGATCGCTATATCGCGAATCATGCACAGTGTTTTCCATTATGGATTGTGGAGTCATAAGCTTATTCGTTTTAAAAAAATTCTTCAATATTGAAGGCGAAAAGCCACTTATCAAGGCTGTGCCAGTTTGGTGAGAAGTTACAGGAAAAGTAGTTTTTCTTGCAGCTAAATTCCAAAAAATTATTCTTGGAAGTGGGTAGCCTGCTTCTTCATATAAAGTTTCGATTGTTTTAAACAAAGTCTTGTTTGGGTGAGAACAAGCTCTATCAAAATGCATATCTGACAATATTAGAATAATTGAAGGCATATCTTCATGCAGCAATGCTCTTCGCTTTGCTGCTTTTAAGACGAGCAAGAAGACTTTTTCAAGATTGGTATTATGGCCCCAGTTGGCTGTTGAGAGAAAAGCTACTTTTTGGGAAAGATCCCCATCAGGTATTCTCTGAATTTCTGGAAAATCACTAAAAGTGATAAACGAATTCTTGAAAGCTCCTTCATTTCTTTCTGAAATATAAATTCCTAAACTTATTGCTGCTTTGATAGGCAAGTTGTTATTGGAATACATTGATCCAGAAGTATCTACAACTGGAAGAATTTCATTAGTTGTGTTTGAAAAGAAATTCGGAAGACAATCCCACTGTGCGTTAAGAAGACTTTTTTCTTCTTCTGATAGAGAAGTGGTTGAATCAATGCTTGTGCTAAATCTGATTGGGCAATAAGCATGGTTACTTTCAGCTTCTTCAAGAAAAGGTGCAACTATCTCATGGGGATAAAGAACTCTTGAATTAACAGTTGCTTTGCTTTGTTGTAGCTTTTTACAAAAATTGCTAAATTTTTCAGGAGAATGTTTCTTGAACGCCTTTCGATAAAGAAGCATGGCTTTTGATGAAACAGAAGAGTAATCAATTTGCTCCCATTGGTTTGCACATATTTTTTGTTCGACAGCATTAGCCTGTTTTGTCAGATGGGACAGAATTTTTCTGTATCTTTTTTTACTCCAAGAAAGATGTTTTCGTATTTTTTCAGCAATTAATCTTTTTTCTTTATTAGAGCTTTTCTCTCTAGGCATCCATTTTGCACAAAGTGGTGCTGTTGAATAAGTCATTTTAGCAAGTAAAGCATTTTTTGAATTGGATTCATTCACTAAGGGTGAAAATCCAATCAATGTATTTTTAATTAAATTAAGAGCTTGCTCTTCGAGAGGTGTATTAAAAAGAGAGAAAAGATCATCCCATCTGCCGTAAAAAGGAATCATCTCAACGAGATGGGAATTGTTTAAATACAAATCACAGAAGGGGGGGTAGGCGGAAAATGCAGTAATAATAGATCTGAAGATACTTCTTTCGCCTGCACCGAACCGAGCATCTCTAGCCCAATATAAAATTCTTATTGCTAATACTGGATTTTGATCAAAAGCTTTTTTAAAAAGAGTATGAAGATCACCAGACTGGAAATTTGAAGGAGAAGAATTTCTTTCTGGATTACGGTGTGAAACCAGTGTCTCAGAGTTTTTATACTTGTGATTTATATTATAATGTGCCTCGCTTCTAAACGAAGGAAGAGCAAAAAACAAGTCAAGACAATGATTGTTGGCAGTGTCATGGCTGGGGGCTCCATTTTCAGTAACAGTTTCTGAAATAACTGAAGGAGCAGAAAAATAATCTGTATATTTTTTATACATTAGAAAGCCTTTAAATTAAAAAATAAAAAGCGAGATGCTTTCGCATCCGCTTTTTATCTTATTAGTTATCTAATATTTAACAGGGTGCTGTATGTATTTTATAATTATGCGTTATAATAAATTGTGTTGCTGTTAGCACCCTAAAAAACGGCTGGCGTAAGCCAGCCTAAAATTTAGAAAAGATTGCCATCGTTTTTAGCAGTCAATTTTAAATTAGGAATTAAATATTGTCGTCTGGCTTGTTGTACAATTGAAGAAGCGATATTTTCTGGACTGGTATTAAAATTTATAGAAACAATTGGAATTCCAGAATCAAGGGCAAAAACTCGCAAATCTTCTGAAGAGTTATAATGTCTTAATATTGATTTTCTCAAATGAGTGAAATAAGAAGGCTCTTCAATTGTCAAATTGAGGAATTCTGCTCGCAAATTCAAAAATTGTCTAGACCAAGAGCAAAGATCACAAGCAGACAAAATATATTCTCTGATAGGTAATGTTCCATCATCAAGTCTGCCTATTCCTTCAAGAGTCATTATATCTGAAAGATATTGGTCATAAAGATTATTTTTGATAGGTAATGTTGCTACAATCCTTTTGTTGGATACACTTCCAAGTATAAGCAACCTTTTGTTGGAATCTCCCAGTTTGGATAGCATTGAATTAAAAAGCTTATCTTTAAAAGCTTTTGGAAGGGCAACCTGGTAAGTGCGTGCCAAAGAAGGCCCTGTTGACTCTTCTTTCGAAGAAGAGTTTGTGTTAGCAACATTCTGCTTCTTCCCAAAAGATTTGGAGTGAAAAGCTTTTACTTTGCTAAGTAAGCTATCTAATGCTTTGCCTAAAAACCATTCAGTAGGAGGTTGATACAAACTCAACATAGCTGTTGAGAAATTCATTCTTTCAGAATGCTTTAGGTAAGAAAGAAACAGCAACACAGAAGAAACATTTGAAATTATTTGTATATTCTTTAGTTTTTCTAAAAGAGTTGCGTTTGGTTGAAAATCCAGAATCGACTTATTACTTGCTTTAGAAAACGCAAAGATTAAATCATTTTGAGGATTTAAAAGATCTTTTTCTAAGAGAGGAATTCTTTGAGTTTTGTCAGAAACTGTATCATATGTTTTAAACCCTATCTTTGTGTTTGTTGGAAGAGTAACGAATTCTTCAAAAGAATTCGTAGTCCAAATATATTGATATTCAGCTGACGGTGCTTCTGGAACTAATTGATGTGTAATTAAGCAAAGTTCTCCAGTATTTCTAAGAGAAATGCTCTTTAAGTTTCCGCCTGTTTCAGAATCAATTTTTGATGAAAGTTCAAGAGGAAAGCAAAACTTATGTTCAGAATTTAGGTCTGTTATTGAACAAATTGGTGTTTTAAAATCGATTAGTCTTAAAGCAGAATAGAATAACCTAAAGCTAGATTTTTTTGCTTTTGGTAAAACTGATTTTAAATCATCAGCGTCTAAATCTTCATAAAAATTTATTATATTCTTAGAATTGAAATCAAGGGTCTGCAAGGCAGAAAGTGCTTCTTGATATGTAATTTTAAAACAAAAAGCAATAAGATGCAAAATTGCTTGATAAAACTGTTCCATGATTAGCTTTCAGTTAAAACATTTTTTGAAGTTCAAGAACATCATTAATGGTGTTGAAACTTTATTTTGACAGTATCTTTTGGAGCCCAAAGAAGAATTTGAACAATATTGCCAGAATTATAATGTTGATAGATGTAATCTATTTCCTCTTGCTTGTTGACCAAACGATAATAGACTGTTCCTAAGAAATGAATTTCCATTATTACAGTTTGATTTGATAGTAGTTGAGGAACTTTTGCTTTGTGGGTATGCCATGATATTCTTTTCAGACCAAGCTCTTTGAAAGAATTTATACCGTCCCAATTAAATTGTTGTCCAGGCAAAACAAGGAAACCTGAAGGGTTACTATGATTCATTTTGTTTCCTTAGGGGCCAAATACCCTAATTTATACATAGTGTTCTGAGCAATTTGATATATTTTTCCATCTTCTGGAGAGAATCTATTCCAGCCCTTTTCGCATTTTGTGCATATCCAAAATAGTGTTCGGCCCAATTCTCGTGAATAAAAAGCAATTTCTTTTCGAGAGTGTTTTTTACCACCATAAAGGTGACGCTTTTCTTCAGGTATTAATGGTCCATTAAGAGATTGGAAACAATTCGGGCATTTTTCTTTACACATAATCGTCCATTTGTCCGCCAAGGTGGATTTGAACCACCGACTTCCCGCTTATAAGACGGGCGTTCTAACCCCTGAACTACTGGCGGTGATGCTTTAGCAGCTGCCAGTACTGGCAGCTATTTTTTGAGAATTGAATCGATGCATTCAACAATCATTATTGACAGGAACCAAGAAATGAAAAGACAAATAAAAAATTTAAGCATGATGTCTTTGTTCTTTTTGTAGAAAGGGTTGGTATAATCGCCCTCTCTTTTTAAGGGAATTTGTATGTGCTTTTCTTTGTTGATTTGATATTTCTATTGGATTCTTAAGGATTCCATTCGAATCTGTTTCTATTAATACGCGGATATTCTTTTCAAGAAAAATAGGTTTAATTCGAAAAAAAAAGTGAGGAAATCTTTTTTTATCATTTCTAATAGTTAAATTAATTACCGAATGATCAATATTGGTATTATATGTAAATATAAACCAAGACTTTAGCATTAAATATGCTTCTTTTTCTGTTGGAAAACGCATAATGAACCAATCTAATTTATAAAAATGTTTTTATTGTTAATGATAGAATTAATCTAAATAAATTAAAGCGCTAGAAATTTGTTTGCCTTCAAAAAGAAAAATGCCTTTGAAAAGCATAAAAGTAAGATAATCTGAAACTGTCTCACATCTATTTATTTCTTGATTTTCTATCCAAAAGGACAAGCCTTTGGAAGGCAATTCCAGTCTAAATAATTTTTTAAATTCATTCTTTGAGAGATGGATTATTAAATTTTGTTTTGATGCACTTAATTTAATAGTGTAATTAATTCTTGTTGTCAAAATTAATAGCAAGCTTAATGTTAAATTAAATTTTTAATTTTCAAGAACTTTTATCATCCAATAATAAACAGGAATGGTATAAGTCTTTGATCCATCTTTTGGTTTATCTGGAGAAGAAGAAGAAAGGGTATCAGAAGGAGCTAAAAGATATAATATATCCTTTTTTGTAAATGGTTGTCTTTCAGCAACAAGTAAAGCCTTACCAAGAAGAAGCTTTACTTGTTTTCTCCATTCATTGCAAGTTGCTGAATAGTCTGAAGAGTCAATTCTTTCAGAGTGTAATTCAAGTGCATTATCTAAAAATTCGACTCTACAGCCAGGTTTGAGATTTTTCATTTTAATTAATTTGTTAGTAGTAACGAATTGTTGACTGTTTTAAACGTACTAACCCACCCTCGCGCTACTTCCAGTGACCGGTGTGTTTTCGCGTCTGGGTGGGGGTTCCTCGGCCTGATGGGATTTGCACCCACACACAGGGATTACATCCCCAGCTCTGCTAATTGAGCTACAG